>Ga0123342_1002563_pt1 | contig 30045 bp, 19 predicted proteins | sample Turbeawhitnodule_FD_89960 | JGI IMG/M metagenome (GOLD analysis project Ga0123342, IMG submission 89960) | Root nodule microbial communities of legume samples collected from Mexico - Turtle bean Mexico white nodule | ecosystem: Host-associated > Plants > Roots > Nodule | place: Mexico: Nepantla... | reverse complement strand
TATCAGTGTAAAAAATGTTTTTTTAATAGTTGAAAGTATAAATTATGTCTATACATATTACAAAATCAAATTATAGAAACAAACACGTTTGTTATTTGGAAGGTTAGATAAATATGATTATGGCTTGTGAGTAGAAAATTTGATTATATTTTAAAAACTGTTTTTTTTTTTATATTTTTGAAATATGGACGATGTGATTATTTTTAGAAAATCGCTATTTATTAATTGCGTTCTATGGATTATGTTTACAGAGACTTCATATTTAATATTAGCAAACATGTTTATTTTATATTAGGATAAATGACATGGTGAAATTAATATATTTATCTCTAATTATTGTGTCTATTGATTGAGGATGTATATTTAAGTTAATAGCGATAAGTATTATGTCTATTTAATTAGTTATAGACTTGTATTTAGACTCTAATTTGAATAAATAATATACTCATGATTAAAGAAAAAATATTGTATAATAAAACTGTTTAGGAAAGGCACCACACAAATGAAAAAAAAAATAGTACGGAATTAGAAGAAGAAATCGATAACCATGTTATAAGAATGGACAAACATTTTCTGGGAAATTTCTTCCTTCACCTTCATAATTTCTTTCTACTCCTAACTTTTCATGAAAAGTTAGTTTTACCTTTAATTAAATTAAAAATTTAGTCTACGTCCATGCATCTTTCATCATCTTCTCCGTTTTAATACGGACACTATTTTAAATTCTAGAATTCATAATCAAAATAACTTTCGAATTATAAAAAATTCAAAATACAAAGTTGATTTTTAAATTATAAAATTCAAAATATAAAGTTGGTTTTTGAATTTTATAATTCAAAAGTAATTTTCTAAAACAACTTTCGAATTGTAAAATTGGGAATACAAATTCAGAAGAGTATTTCCAAAATTACAATAAATATGATGGTACAGGAAGAAACTATGGAGGTGCATGAATAAATTGCCTAATATTTGTATGTGTTTTATCTTTTACTTTCTTTCTTCTAATACAAACATCATTACTTTCTACCTTATTTCACTTTCTTTATTTCTGTTTACACTCCTCCACTTTCATCACTTCTTCCACACAAAAGTTACATGAATAAAAATTAAATTATTTTGTTATTAAACATTACCTATTAATATACTTTTATTAGGAATCTAATATATTTTTTACATGAATTGGTGTATTTTTTTTATTGGTACAAATTAATGTGTACCTAAATAGAGTATTACCCTTCTCCATGCTATGAATAAATTCACAACATTGTGATTGCAAGGTTTGATTTCATGAGTAAAGCACCTACACTGAAGCTTCTATAAGATCATAACTAAGATTCTCATTTGATGCTTAAAATTATAGGGTCAAAGAATTATTATCACATTATTAACAAAATGTCAACATTGAGCACAAGAAGAGGCATACGTTTTAGCACACAGGCAATGAATGCTACAAGCTTGATTAAGGCCACAGCTTAACAGTAACCTTATGGACTATAGATAACAATAGGGCTCCTAACAATGTAACGTGTGCTTCTCCAAATAAGGGAACCTGATACAATTTTCATGCTGGCCATAGATTTTGCTTTCACCACTACCTTGAAGCTCTTCTTCTGCAGGGTGTGAGAGAAAACAAGGCTTGCAGGTTTCACTGTGATTTCCACTCCTTTGGGAGATTTGATGGTGGCATTGAAGATGGTTGGAGCAGGACCAACATTGGTCACTCTTCTCCTGAAAACTCCTACTGTTGTGCCTGAGTTGTTTTCCACACTTAGTTGCATGGTGGGATAGTTGAGAGCATCATGACCAAGCCCTGGAAGCAAAGAGGTGCAGTTCACAGGAGAGCCAACTAACACTGATAGAGTGGAACCATTATAGCCCTCATGGCATAAGAACTGGATATATGCAAAGTCATCCACGTCATAGACTAAACCAGGGTTCACAGCTCTTGTAGGGTTCACTTGACCAGCACCATAGGCAAATTCTGCCTCCTTGTTAACTCTCTGGCTCATAGGTTTAGCTTAACAAAGAAGTACATAGACAAGTCACAAGTCAAGCCATCTTAAAACATAGTGTTTAATTCATGTTCGTGTCAGTGTCATCGAGTTTAACCAATAAAAAATTGTAGTTGGTTTGGTACAACTAAATATGAAAGTCTTTTACACTATTTACTCTACAAGATATGAAGTTGTGACTTTGAGGCACAAAGGCTTCAGATTTGACTTTCACCTGTGGTAATAATGGCTGATCTGATTGCTGCAGGAGACCAATCTGGGTGAAATGATTTCACATATGCTGCTACTCCAGAAACATGAGGGCATGACATTGAAGTTCCAGACATAAGTGTAAATTCTGAAAATTGGGTATCTCCTTTTTCTCCAGTAATTGACTTTATAGGTGTATAAGATGCTAAGATGTTAAGGCCAGGAGCTGTAACATCAGGCTGCATCAAATAGATTATAGAACTTACTCAGTTCCTCAAATAGTAGCTGAATGGTCAATATACAAACAGATAACAATAAGTCTACTAAACATATAAATTATTTCAGCCTCTGGTACCTTGAGAATATGTTTAGATGCTGGATTTGGACCCCTAGATGAAAATGAAGCAGTAAATGGAGCTGGAATCTTTACTTCATGGGTCTTATGTATTACTGCTGATGGTGATCTTAGTTTAACAAGAAATTAAAATAAGTTATCTAGAGATAATTAAGTAGAAGAGTATTGTAACAAATATTCATTTATGATAAGATTTTTAAGGAAAAAGAAATAAGTAACTAAATATGGACCTAAGAGGTCATTCAGAGAGCAATCAAGAGAATGTTATCATACCTTGTGGAGTGTGTATAATTGGTAATAATTTTACCTATGCTACTATTCACAATGGTAGCCGGAGCCATGAAAATTTGGGCAATTTCAAAAACTTGATCACTTTCCATTATACTACCAATGCCACCAATTTTTTTCACAACAGCTTCGCTGCCCCAGCTACTTAAACTACAGTATACAAGTTTTCCCTTCACTTTATTTGGATCCAAGGAGTCTTCATAGCAGAACCTGTCAATGCATTGAATTGTTCATTGTAATATGAAAAGCTTAACTATGTGCTGTCAAAGGAACAAAAAAGAATACCTAGCACTTTCCTTGCTACCAGAGCTTCGGGCCGCATCAGTCCCATTAACAAGGGGATACTGTTTTTGTTTTGGATTGAAGGTGGTCAGTCCTCCCCCCTGCATTTTCACACAGTTGGATGTGTAGGAATATAGAGTGAATTTTAGTAACCATAAGGGTGGTTCTATGATTATATTTATAACCAATCTAACTTCAGTGGCTAGTTAAGAAGTATTGTGTTAAATATTTGGTCTGTGAACTACTACATTACTTGATCTTGGATATTGATGTGTAAATTTTTGTACACCATGTTTCACTTTCGTTTTGCATGCATTTTCTGTTAGGTTTTGACCTCATTCCATCATTATTTGTTTAATATCTATTGATATGTTTTTATTGCATTAAGGTGTGTTCTTCTGGATTTTTGAAAAGATTGCTTGTGGAGTGTAATAGAGGAAGAGAAACTGGATCAGTGACATATCATGATACAAGTTTAATGTATTTGACCTGAAATGAGATAGTCTTCTACAAAGTGGATATAAAAGATGACTATTAAATAAGGTATGATTGCCTCATTGGGGTAGATTGTGCCAGTAACTTGTACATGCATCATGGGCTACATGCATGTTATAACAATGTAGACTCACCTTAAATACTGAGCTACATGCATCATGGGCTCACCTTGAAGTCTATCAGAATTACATAAATTTCTCAGTTCTCATACAGAAACAATAATCTGAAAATCTCCTCTACATTCACATAATTGATTTCAAATGTCAAGATTTACTCTGTATGGTTAATTATAGCTGTATGTGAAATTGAAATTTGGTTAATTGTGAACACAAGCGTTTTCATTTTAATACATGGTAGAGTTATGTGAGAGCCAAACTAAGAACTTACTGAAAAATTCTTCCCATTCCCCAACTGAATAGTGCTCTTGAAATCCCTATCAATGCCACTAGCAGCCACTGTTACAATCCATGGCGCAGTATTTGTGACAGTTGCCATAATTGGTCCATCATTTCCACCTGAGGCCACTGTGATTATGCCTTTCCTCATGGCATGAAATGATCCAATTCCTATAGAGTCCTGCACATAATTTGGATCCCCTCCACCTATGGAAATGGATATGATATCCACACCATCATGTATAGCAGCTTCAAATGCTGCAAGTATGTCCGTGTCTGCACATGCATCACTTGCCCAGCAGACTTTGTAAACTGCCAACCTGGCTGATGGCACAGCACCACGAGCCGTGCCTTTGGCTATACCAAAGAGACTTGCATCTGGGACAAGATTGCCTGCTGCTGTTGATGCAGTATGAGTTCCATGACCAACCATATCAATAGGGGATAATATGTCAGATGGATCAGGCTTTCCACCAATCTTGAAGTATCTGGCTCCTATGAGCTTGCTTCAAGTATTCCATGGAGAGTTTCCAAGAAGAAGGAATAATGCATGATGTTAGCTTAAGTCATGGTAAAACTTGTGAAGTTTATGTTTAGAAGAATGCTGAACAAGGTATAGGATTGATAGTAAGACCTCCTTCATAAATAATCCTTACTGAATTTTCAAGAACTCAACTTCAAGGATACACATGTATTTGTGCGCTACAACTTCATTTGACAAAATATATGCATTAACTAGAAATATCTGTGCATTGCAAAGGTGCTACAAAAATTGTAGTGCCTTTTTTTTACGTGGTAAGTTCCATGTGAAAATGAGTCATGTTTGAGCACCAGAGGATTCTGTGTAAAAAATGTTTGATGGAATTTGTAAGGCATTCACAGAACTTTTGATTCACCAAAAACTGATCATAGAAAGTGCACATCCACCTCTGGAAAAGTGATATTTAATTTATGAAGAGCTTCTGATAAAAATCAGAAAAGGAGATCCAAATTACTAAGTAAATCACTGAGAATGTGGCTCCTACTCCTATCACACATTGTATGCATACATCTTGTATTTCAATCACAATTATGTGTATGTAAGATGTAACCAAACTAAAATACCTTTCCAATACTTTAGGAAAAATTGTTGACACCGAATAATAGTATTTAATTCAACTATTAAATGATAAATTTTAGTAGTTATTTTTGCATCTTTTTCTCTATCCACTTATGTCAATAGTTTGAAATACTTTCAGTTAAGTACATATAAAATTTAACTAAAACATGATATTATTAGTACTACCAGTTATAAGTTAAGTCCACTAATTCAATAAAACAGTGACACAAGTTAAGTCCACAGATTCGAAAAAGTGACACAATGTACAGAAGAATGGGAATGTTACTTATTGCAGCCCGAAAAATTCGCATATTTATCACAAGTTCCTTTCCATTTAGCAGGTGGGGGACCAAATCCATCGTCCTTGAAGCTTTGAAGCTGAGGAGTGACCCCTACCCCCATCAATATGGAGAGACACAATGTCAGTTAAATCAATGAAATGTCCTTAGGTGTGTCATATCAAGAACAAGGAAGTATGAAATATTGAAAATGGAAAGTAAGGTATGATGAACCTGTATCCAAAAGAGCCACAATTATGTCACTTTCTGATTTCAGTTTTCTCTTAGCAGTCAAAGGTAATCCTATAAAGTCCCATGATCTTGTTGTGTGTAGCTTGCGGTACTGATTTGGAATAACGGAAACCACTTCATCCATGGCTAAATATAGCAAACAAGAGAGTAAAAAAAAAATAGTAAAAGCATTCACTAATTGACAAATAACATGAATGAACTAGAGAAAAATGATCACATGCCAGATAAGTTTTTAGCTTCATCCTCGGACAAGCTAGCAGCAAATGCGTTAAAGCTCTTTGTGTAGCTGTATACCATGGATTCTTTGGCTTCAAGATGGCTGCTAAACAAACACAGTTTAAACAAGAGCTACATGGTCACTTTTATGTGCTTTATGCTAGAAGAGTACAGCATAAGAAAAAGTTCTTGATTCAATTAGGCCACCTTCCTTTAACAGCAGAGAGAATATTTAAATGGGTGTCTAGAGCTATGTCTCTACTCCCAGCATGATCTCCCAGGAAAACAATGTAAAAGTTCTGCATACATCTCAAATGTTGTGGTCAAGCCATATACAATAGAAAACATAACTTTACATGTTAGAACCTAAGCATAATAGTGTATATGTGGGTTGGTACCTCGTTATAACGAAAATTATATATTAAAAATTAACCTTTGTAGATAAAAATAATATATATATATATATATATATATATATATATATATATCAAGTGAGAGGAGTAGATATAATCATATAACATACAGTCATACATGGATGGTTAGAATTAAATCACAAAGTTATGTGACTTTGTAAGTGTTCATGCAATCATAAATCATCTATGAATGCATGTGTTTAGATTTACTTCTCTTACTCTCTCATACAAACCTCCCTCTCACTTTATAGGCCATCTCTCTTTTTATGTGTATATATATACAGACATAAAGAATGAATGAGGAGAATAAATTGATTGCCTTTTGTTTGACACCATTAGCTGAAGCATTGCTCAGCAGAATCAGCAACAATGGCAACCAAAGAAAAGGAGTTGGGAAGTTTCTGTATGAACATAGTGACATCTCAGGCTTATAATTCAATAGCATATGGATAAACAGTGTACAGATGGTCTCCATTCCAAGAAGAAGCTTATATATACCATCAAAATTGTAGAAAAGAAAGAATACAAAAGCAGGTTTCAACTAGTTTTGCTTCTTCCAATTTATTAATCAAGGTTTTTGGTAGGGGAAACTTGCAAGCCAGATTACAGAATTTCTGATTCCACCTTTGGCTACAGTCAACATCACATATTAGCCTAAGATTGCTTCTTGAGGATAAACTTCTACTAACATTCTCATTTTCATTATGTTTGTTGGTCTTATCATAGCAGTGTTAATGAAGATTAATCTCCCATCATGTTTTTCTTTGACTCTTTTCATTAATTTTATCTAATTAGCTTTGAAACACTAGGGAGGTCACAAGGCCAATGATGAAAGTATTCAGCAGGGGACTAATGCTGAAATCTCATTGTTTTTTGTCTTACAGGTTCAAAATCAACAGATGATGAGAAGCAGAAGAGTTTGACAAGTTTGATTTTGGAAGCTCCAAGACACATATCACTATTAAATGCAGTAGAGACATTGCTTAGAAAAAAAGAGTCATTTGCATTAAGAACCCCTTGTTCCTTGAATTCCAATGCAAGAGAGTTAACCATATAGAAAATATTATTTGTTTTTCATTAGCATAGCTTGAAGTTTAACCTAAATGAGTCACAACTTGATATTAAACAAGTGGGAGTACCCCTCTCAGCTTTTCTTATTACCTTATAAAAACAACAATGTTTAAGAACTCACATTGATTTTTTTTTGTCTGGATTAATTCATGGATCTTGCTAATTGATGCATAAAAAAAGTAACTTTTATTCCACATTCATTTGCATTAGTTTGTTCTTTTAAAGAATATTTACTTTATCGAAAACTATTTAAAGAGTATAAAAAGATTATGATTTAATTGTAATTTTAATCATTATATTTTAAAAAATATACAATTTTTAATTTGTAATTACCATAAATTTATTTCATTTCTTTTATTAAAAATCACAAGTTTTTAAAAAAAAACAAATATGTGTATGTCACTATAATAAAATCATTAAAAAATAATTAGTTAATTGTTACGTTTATTAGATTAGATATTATTTTAGAGACTAAAAAAATATTAACATCTAAATTATTTTTTATTATTAATAAATAGTTTCTAAATTGATATCTAATTAATTACCATATTCTAAATTTGGTACCCAAAATTTTGGTAGCTAATTAAATACCAATTTAAAAAAATATTTATAATAGAAATTAATTTACATACTTGTTATTTTTTTAACCTTTAAAATAATATTTAATATCTAATTTATTCAAAATTGATTTCTATTTAATCAATATAATAACTAATTATTTTTATCTCTAAAATTGATTTTTATTTAATAATTTTTTAAGTTTTTTTTAGGAATAATTTTACTACTTTCGTAAAGGAAATTATTATTATATTAATTTATTAATATATGTTTGGTCACTTGTATATGAAACAACTCTTTTTACATGTACTCCAATGTAATAAAATGATGTTAATAACCTTTTGAGACAACAAGACTTTTAAGACTTAAGATAAAGGTTTCATACTTGTTCTACACCCTTTTAAAGATTTTTATAAATTATTAAACTATTAATTCTTTTAAATAATTTTTTTATAATGAAATTTATTTATTTATCTAAAATTATAACTATTTATATTTCAAAAATATTATTAACATTTTTTACATTAAATTTTTCTTCAGATTTCAGTTAATTTATAATTAAAAAAAAATTACGTAAAATTGATTTGTTTGTTGTGAAAAAAAAGTATGATAAAATGATTAATATTTCAATCCAAATTATATATATATATATATACTATTCTCTATTTTTATTTAAATATTAAAAATATAATTAATTAGATAAGGGACCAGTGCATATTATTTTTAGTTAATATACAAAATTTTAGAATTAACTACATGATGCATAAAATAAATATTTATAAGAATACCAAAGTCAAAAAATAATTAAAAAATGTAATAATAATATTAAATAATTTCAAGTTAAAAATTAGTAAATTAGATATGTTTAATTGTCTTAAAGTCTAAAAACCAATTACAGTAAACAAGTTAGATTGGATAATTATTTGTCCGTCTTTAAACTATCGTATAAACTAACCCATAAAATATAGCAATTGTGAACGAGGATTCTCGTATTTTCTCGTTATTTTGCTTAAAGTATAAAAATTAAAAAATTATGAAACAAATAAATTTAACATAAAATAATGAAAGAAATTAATTTGAAATCAAATTTATAAAAATAGGGGGAAGATTAAATATTAGTTTATACTTTTATGTTTCCTTAGTGATTTTGTATATTATAATATAAAAAATTATAACATCTAAAATATAAAAAAATTAAAGGAAAGTAATTGGATTTGAAAAAGCAAGAAAAAGTAAATATTTCTTATTCTTCTTTTTTTTAACTGATTCGGCTTCAAATTTAAAAGAAGAAATCAAGACCTAAAACAAAATAGTAAAAAATAAAGAAACCTAAAATAAATCAAGTATAAAGAGAAAACATTAGTTTCAATAACCTTGTAAACAAAATGAACTTTCAAATTTCTCTACTTGTCATAACTTATTTTCTCATGTGTGAAATACATCAATATAAAATGTTTTCAATCTTAATTTATAATAGTATGAAATTATTATTTTAAATTTAAAACTGACTTCAATTATTTATTAATGTCACATTTCATTTTTCAATTATTAATCTTAACTTTTAAAAGTCATATTCCATTTTTTTTTAACTTGCTTTCACTTTACATAGTGAATTAGCATGTAGATTTCAGTTTGAAGTAGGTTTAGGCTCTTCAAGCTACTTATTCTCCTTGCATCCATAACTCATGGTCCTTATTCACCAAACATTTTCACACTGTGTTCATTTTTTTCATCAAAGATTAATATGGATAAAATGGAACAATGAAATAAAGTGGACAATATCTTAGATGCGTTGATTGATCCTAATAATGTTATCTTAATGATGTTATTTGTGAAATGAAAAATGATTCCAAAGAAAAAATCCGCATTCACGTTAGATCTTGATAGTATGTTTTGTTTTATTCGATATCTCATTTCAATTAGAGATTAAAATATTTCATAGTATATAAATAGGTACAAACCTCTTTTTATAACATAATTTTATAATATTAATTTAGACTTAAAAGCAATTTTTTAATATGTTTTGATACAAATACAAATATAAACATCAAATTGACTATTAATTTTATTAAAAATAGAAAATAGTTTTGCACGGTTTTTATTAAATATAAAAAACTTACAACGATATAAATCATATATAAAATTAACAAAATATATTGATTCTAACGTAAAATAAATACAACTTTGACCTAAAACTTTAGAATGAACTAAAACAAAAGAAATAAAACCCAACTAGTCACGTGGATAGGAAAAACTTTAAATGCTTACTTAATTAACGTAACTAATACGGCAAAGTTTAAAAAGTTATGAACTAATTATTTAAACTTATCAATATTTAGATATCATAACTAAGTATGAACGAAAAGTGCTTATGAGAAAGCCTATTGAGTTCTGAGGTGTGAGATTCACATTCAAAGTCAATTATCCCTTCCATACGTAAGTCCTACAAGAAAAAAAAATATAGTCTTTTTTCATAAATATGAATTCAACTTTTAAATCTTTTATCAAAATTTAAAATAATATTTAATTAATTATTACACAACTACATAATTCAAAAGTGTATCGTAAATTATACAATTTATAATATATTTTCGGATTACATAATCTAAAATATATATTTATATTATATATAAATTATACTATTCATAATATATTTTCAGATTACATAATTTAAATATATATTTATAGATTTATATTCTAGATAGAAAATACAATTTAAATTTTATAATTCAAACATTTTCAAATTCCACAAACAAGGATATTTTAAATATTTCTAATATTCCTATAAAAATTGTATAATGCGGAAGATGTTTTCAAAATCAACAATCCAAGTAAAGTTATTTTAGGCGTTTTCAACACCTCCATAGACGTGCAAGAGAAAGTGAGGGTGCAAAAAGTAATTGGCTCTTTAATTCTAACAAAACCCAACCCATTCCGAAATATACAGCAGGTGTGGTAAGAAAATTAAACTGTGCAAAAAGAAATATTTCATTTACTATTGAGATGACATTGGCAATCATGTTTTCTTTATTTGTTTTTATTGCTATCTATTTTTCACAGTGTTAATAATTATGAAATTAAATTATGTAAAATATTTTTATTTTTATTCTTATTTTTTTGGTCGGCAAATTATGTAAAATATATAACAGATCGTACATTTAATCAAATCATATTTACATATTTTCAATTAATATTTTATTTAAACAAATAATGTTTATTCACCTATATGTGTATTTTGTATAAAAATGTTTCACATTAAATATCGTTGTTTTTTTTTATCATACACATTACTTGTCATTGTGTTGAATAGAGTTTGGTATCGATTAGAGGTGTTCTTCATTTTTCACATATTTGAATGTAATATCTTTAATATTTTTTCATATATATTTTTAATTTATTTTAGATTTAAAATTGATTTTAGAAAACATTAGTTTTAAAATTAATATCAACATTAAAATTATTTTCTTTTAGTAATTATGAACTTGAATTTCAACCCAATTATTTAGATTAAGATATATTAAAATTTAAACTTTTTTTTATAAAAAATATAAATTTGAATTTAATTTTGATCCAATTATTTGGATCTATAGTGAATTGTACTAGTAATAGAACAAATTAGGTATAATGATTTCCCCTTTTCCTTACCTTTACTTATGGTTAAGCTTTGTTTTGCATTATTTAATTATAAGTAATTGTTGCTTTAAATATTAATAAATTTTCTTAACAAGGGATTTGTCAAGAATTCAAAATATTATCACTCGTTGTTCAAAGTAATTAAATGCTTAGACATGATATAACTTGATAGCTTGAGTAACGTGTAGCACAGTTTCATAATTATGTCTAGTATAACTTATATTATTATTTAATGTCTAATACTTATATTTAGTAAATAGCTATGCTTACTTTTTGAATAAAACTTAATGCTTATATTAAGGATGTGAGCAAGTATATCAAATTCATAAAGTAAACTGAATTTTTAAGTTGAAATCTATAATCACAAGGGACAAATGCAATACTAAGTTATAAAATATAAAAATTAAATATTTTTTTTAAAAATAAAATAAAAGTAAACTACTATAAGATAAAGAGATGAAAATAGAAAATTAAAGACAAAGATAAAATAAACAGATAAAAAAAAAGACAAAATATAAGAGATAAAAAAAATAACTTAAGTTTTAAAAAGATAAAGATAAAAAAATAAAAAAATAAGATCAATTAAGGAGAAAAAAAATAAAGACAAAGATAAGAAAATAAAGATAAAAGTTGTGATAAACTAAAATATGTTAGGATTTACTTTAAAAAATCTCCATTAGTGTAAATCACTTATAAATAAACTAATCTTAATAAATCTTAATTATATCATTAACTTATTAAATTGGAGCAATACAATTTTCCAGGGTTCTATACAGAACTTAGAACATTTTAAAATATTTATAATATATAATTAAAACTTATAAAATGCAAATATCTACAAAACTAACGTCCAAAATAAAATTTTCTAAGGCCTTCAAGATGTTCCTACACCTACATGCTCATGTACGTAGTACAATCATTATAGTTTACAACGTAACAAGAAAAACAATGATAAAATAAAATAAAATAAAAACATAACATGCTCAATATATGTAAAAAGAAAAAATTAAAATAGTCATTTATAACATTTTTTTCAAATGTTCTCATATAAAATTTCAATATCAATTACATCATTCATATATACCACACATGAATTTATTTTTAATCACAATCATTGGATTTCATTTTAATTCATAATACTTTGAGTTTATTTCAATCATATTGACTACACATGGATCCATTTGATATCGTAGTACCCTAATTTCCTTTTAATCCCCAATACTTCGATTTCTTTTCAATCATATTGACTACACATGGATTCATCATCTTCCGGAAGACTCATTAAGTATGGCTCTATAAGAGACTAACATCTAATTCCTACATTAAGGATAAGAGTTAAGTTCAAATATTCAATAGTGTGTGTCTGCAGCTAATCACGATGTGTATGAACTCTCTTGTCAACTTTTCACCACCTGATATCTTCACTACAAAAAAACGTGTATGTAATGGCAGTTATTTTTGTATAACGTGACATTTATAACCGCTACAATATACATGTGAGGCGCTACTGCGTATCGCCACAGATCTGGCCGTCACAAAGTATAATGTGGCGATCAATTGCAAATCGTTGTAACATATGTCATATAATACATTATATAAAGTGACGATTTTAAGCATGTAATTTATATAGTATGACGTTCATAATAATCATTACAACTGTCGTAATTCGAGTATTAAATATTTAATTTAATTTTTATAATTTTAATAATTTATTAAATTCATTTTTATAATTTAATTTCATAATATAATTTAATTTCATATTATAATTAAATTTTAGTGCACAATTAAATTTCATAATATAATTAAACTTGATAAATATTAATAATTGAAGAATATAAACAAAATTATAATCAAAAGATGACTTCATTCATTCATTGAGAGAACAAAGTTGATAATGTCAAACTAATCCAAACTACAAGTAAATCAAAATGATGACATTAAATAGTCAAAATATCAATTATTTCATATTTGAACATATTACAAGCGAAGTCATAGTCCTAGTTTGTTTTGTTGCCTCCACTTGATCTTATAATATTTTGGTTTGGTGATGGAGTACCACTTCCAACATCCGGTGCCTAGAATACATAAAAATATGTTTAAAGTTAATTTTTAATTTTAAAAAAATAAATGTAAACAATACTATAATAAAATTTTAGGTATAGTAATGTATACCTCATTAATAGATGTTTATACCAAATTTGTTGTCATTGTACCAAAATGTTTCGACACGTCTAGTCTAGAAGCAATGTAGGTTAGCAGGGTATGCATTTGGCTCCTTACAGTTGCAAGCTTAGTTGCCATTTGGTCTACCTTTTCTTCAACATTTGTTGAAGACCCACTAGAGAAAGCATGATTCATATTACTTAACCTTGTTGTAGATTTCTTGAAAGCAAGGGTAGGACAAGATCCATATGAAAGTCCTCTGACTCTCCCTAAATGCTCATTTCCAAAAATGACACCAACTAGATCATTGGAAGATATATCTGATGCAGTGTCTTGATTTTCCAGCATTAACTCATTAATTGTTTTTCTAGATATGGAAGCAATGATCAATATTCTGAAGCGAAAACAATGTGTAAACATCAATAGTTGTACCCAAAACAGTTCAAAAAAATCCAACTTACAAATAGAAACCAAAAAGCAATTTCAACATAGTTGTGGTTTCTATATTTCAAAGCAAAACTGATATTGCAAATGCATACCCAAAGCAGTTTTGATTATTATTGTGAAACTAAACATTTCAAGTGGATAATATTTTTGTACGAAAAAATAGGGGCAACAAGCAACAAACAACAAATGACTTGGTCATATAGATACAGGTGCATAGGTGTAGGGAATTATATAGGCAGATGTGCATGGAATACATGTCCAGATGTGCAGGGAATGTGCAAATCTAAAATATTGCATACATCAAATGCAGGGAATGTGTAGGGAATAATACAGGCAGAGAATAGAGTAATGAACTGTATAACTAAAATCAATGTGTCATCCATTAACATTTAAAAAGGCAACTCTCCAAAATCTAAAATTGTTAAGCCTATGAACAATTTAATTCTCTATAGACCTATATAAATTAATCAGTTAGAACCAATCAACAATTTCAATACAGTTGCAGATTCAAGATAATTCACACCTCAAAACAGTTCTTATTCCAAATTTATAACTGGTTTTTTTATTATCATATGCATAATTATGGTTTCCATTTTCAAAGCACAAGTGATATTGCAAATGCATATGGGGTGGTTTAATATTTTAAAAGCAAGACTGATATTGCAAATGCATACCCAAAACAATATATATCCATGGCAGTGTTATGATTATCTAAGATTATGAGTTATCTAACTCAAAAATAAGTATCTAACAATCAAAGTTGCTCATTTCAACATAAATAAGCAAATCAGACATTCAAAACTTATCATAATAATTAGAAATTACCCCAATCTCCATAGATTCATCATTAACATATGTGTCATTCTTCCTCTTGTCATCCACATCTTAGCTCGCCCAATATTCCTACCACTCTCGTTTTTCTATATGTTCCAAAAAAGACAATATAATTACAAAAATTCAGAATATATTATAATTTAGAGAGCTACATACTTCCTTACAATGACATAGCGCCACTAGTGCGAGGAATAATTTATTTCTTCCTTATATCTCTATTTCTATTACATAGTTTCTACAAAGTGAAATGAAATCAGTTTTTGCAGATTTAAAATCAAGCTTATTGTAAATATACCTAATGAAAGTATGTACCATTGTGGAAGGCTTCAGACGATAATCAACAAATATAACCCATTGCTCCATGTTAAGCCCATATGGAACATTTTTATCATGTAATTTTTGCTTAACAGTGGGTCATAAAATTCATTCCAGAGCTTGCATTTATACTCCCTCCATAGTTTTCCAATTTTGAACATAACATCTCTTTTAGCGAAATCTTCAGTACCTTTAAGCAAAAACGAGACTTCAAATAATATAATAGTTAATCCACGTATATATTGAAAAAATGAAATAAGAATTTAGATATTTAATGTTGTGTTCAATGTAGTGTCAATAAACCCTAAACCATACAATATCCTTGTAAGTATTAGGCACAAATGACCAACTTTCAAAACTTATAGGAAATAATATATGATTTCCTGCTAGTTGCCCACAAACTCCAGCAAGCAAAACACATGCTTCTCCAATTGGTTGAAAATTGTCATCATAGTTAACGACCACAGGTAGTCCAATGGACAAGTTATGAGCATCCCTAACCTTTAGCTTCATTTTCTGAGTAACTTCATGCTCATCTATAAAGTATAAATACATTAAAGTATCTGCATTGAAAGTAATTAAATGAAAAGAAAAACATAACATCAAAATTATATATCTTTACTTATAGTATGAATAAACCAATAGTGGTTTGACTGCCTACCTCTTTTTGGTGGCACCCTTTCAAATTCAGATTATGATGTATGTGGTTGTGAGAAGACTGAGGGGTATGTGGTAGTGCAAACTTAGATGTATGTGGTTGTGCAGACGCATATGTTTTTAGTTGCAGAATCAAGGATTGCTAGTTGAGTAGACTTAGTTTGTGGATGTGTTGTTGATTCAAAAGTAGGTTGTAAACTTCGTGGTTGTGCATATTGTGAGATTTGTGGTGGTGTAGTCCAGATGTTTGTGGTAATGGTGATCCAAAATGTGGTTGACCAGATTCAGTTATTTGTTGGAGTGTCATTAAGTTGAACATAGTTTCCCACATATGTGTTTGAACTATTTCCACCAATTGCCTTAAGCAAGTTTTTAATCCTCTCAAGCCTAGACATATCTACACATAAAAAAGAAACAATAAAGTACACAAACAATCAAAGAACTATACAATGCATATTAAAGTACATAATCAAATACATGTACAATTGACAATAACCATACATGTGTAGTTGTATTAATAGTGCAACCGGACCAAGCTTATTGTTACTCTAACATTGACTCATTTCATGAGGTTTGTGATCGTTGTTGCCCTCATTTCAGTCTAATCCTTATTGATTTCATCATTAACATAATATACCATTTTAGTTTGTGATGCTTCAATATATGGATCATGCTTCTCACAATCTCCCATGTGAATTAATCTTGAAAAATTAATAAAAGTAAAACCCCACGGATCCTTTCTACCTCCTGTCCCTTGTGGTGTCAGCCCATTTACATTTGAACAATGTAACTTTAAAATGACTGTAATAATTAAGTTCAATTATATCTTCTAATTTCCCATAATATGCAAAATATGCTTCCCAATGTTTTGATCTACCCTATTTGCAACACATGATGTAGATGAAGTTAAGAAAACTCCATTGTTCTGGGTTTTTAACCCATGTTCTCGACTTTTGGTCCAAAAATTGAATCCATTTACCACAAAAAAAAAGTTTTAATGGAGGTTATTTAACAAAGGTTAATATAACCCTAAGAATTGATTTAATTGACGAATGTTTTTTTAACCTTCGTTAAGTTCCAAAGGCTATTCTAAAACTTCAACAAAATAATGGAAGTTTTTTTAACTTTCGTTAAATTTCAAAGGTTTATTTTAAAACCTTAGACAAATAATGGAAGTTTTTTAACCTTTGTTAAATTCCAAAGATTTATTTTAAAACCTCAGCAAAATAACAAAGATTTTTTTTAACCTTCATTAAATTTCAAAGGTTTATTTTAAAACCTTAGCAAAATAACAGAGATTTTTTTAACCTTCGTTAAATTCCAAAGGTTTATTCTAAAACCTCAGCAAAATAACGGAGGTTTTTTTTAACCTTCGTAAAATTCCAAAGGTTTATTCCAAATCCTCAACAAAATAACGGAGGTTTTTTTAACCTTCGTTAAATTCCAAAAGTTTATTTTTAAACCTAAAAAAATAACAAAGGTTTTTCCAAAGATTTATTGTAGAATCTCAATAAAACACTCCAGATTTCTCAAACTTCAATAAACAACTATAATTAAATCTATTTATAAATAAATAATTAAAAACGGTCGTACACAGTAGGCTATTCCCAACTACATTGATAGGAGTAGCCTTATAATGGTATTACTATTTTCCTAGGAACTTGGTTGACTCTTTCAACACCCTATGCATAGTTTTAATATTTTTTTTATATATTTTATAACTAAATTCTCTAAAATTTTGAAAGTGTAACTTTACATTATAAATAACTTTTTAAATTTTCAAAAATTTATTTTAAAAACTCAACAAAATAACCTTGGATAATAAGTATTTCAACAATTAATCTTGGATAATAAGTATTTCAACAACTAATCTTGGATAATAAGTATTTCAACCGTATTTGCATATGTTTTATGATTGATGGTAGTTGGTTTATATAATTCCTAGTTTTTTTTGTTACGAACTCATACTTCAAAAAACCTGACTTATTTTGTTTTAGCTTTTCATATACGTATATTTTATGTGCAATTTTAGTTTTAGTTATAATTATTAATATTTAATTCTCAAAATTTTGAAATATTTTAAATTAAGGCCTTTATTTTAAAATGCATAAAATAATTAATTCTCTGTGAAAGTGAGAAGTAATAAAGTTAATTTCTCCTTGCAAAATGTTCTTGCAATCTTTAGTCAAGAACACACATGGCTTTGAAGCACACATCTAATAGATAATGTAATTATTTAGGATATAAAAGCAAGTATAAACACCAATTGTTGTCGAGCTAGGTAAGAATGACTTGTGATCCAATTAGGGGCAGTAAGGTGATAAAAAAAGCAACATTGGAGTAAGAAGAAGATAATGTCTTATTTACTGTTTCTTCTCCTTAGATATAATAGACATAAGTGTGGTGGAATTGTGATTCCTTGCTAGGAAGATAATGTCTTATTTTGTAACCCATGGTATTTTATGGAGGTTCTTAAAGACTTTTCTTGAGGTTTAAAAAAACTCCCGGGAACACGTTCCCCAGAGATGGTTTAGTGAGGGAAACTGCAACCCTAGGTAAATGACTTAATAGAGGTTTTAACCTTAGATAATGTAAAAATAAACCCCTCCTAAAACCATTTTCAGTGTATATTGAACACAAAATTACTTAAGATCATTTGACAATGTACTCGAAATGTCTAGGTTATTAATCTACAAAAATAAGGATTGAAGGTGTCAACATATGTTACAAACTTTAATTTCACAATTATAAAAGCATATTCTACGTACCCTTCGAGGAAACCAATTTGATAGTTGTCGTTTTGTGTTCAAATTAAGATGATTCTAGTGTAGACTTTCTAACGCAAAGTAGTCTTCCAATGAATCCAATAGTGAAATCAATAAATAAATGTTCAGAATCTATTTGCTAGCAAGAAAAGTTAGCAATAACAATAAAGATAAAATGGATTGAGATTGTTTAACATAAAATATAAAAGAGATTAAAATAGCAAATAAAAAGCGATTGATCTCTAAGTTCTTCCACCAATGAATTCTTCAGAAGTCATTTAAAGATTATCATCCTTTAATTCTCACATAGAGCTAAACTAGATTGAACATGCGTCAATATAATTCAACTTGAAGCTCACCGGTATAGCATGTGTCTACTAGTTTAATCAGTACCCACTTTGTTCCATGCGTATACTCCATGGGAATGCTCATCTCTTCTCTCTTGAATCATGAACCCAAGAAATTAATTAGAACAATGCGAACTAACTAAGAAACCAATGTTTAAGATAAGAAAAACTCTCAGTCAAGCGCTCAAATACAACCTCTCACAAAAACCAATTTTTTAGGAGATTAGAATATTAAAACAATTGCAATAGAGAATTAAAAAAAAATGAAACTTTTATTGATCAAAACCTCAGAACTCAATGTGGAATTACAAAGGAATCAAACAAAAAGGTTTAACCTTCCATGCGAAGGCAAAAAAAGAATAACACAAAAAAGAAAATAAAACTAGGTCTAGAATGTGTTTGCTCCTATCAAACACAATCCCAAAAGCTCCATTTTCCTTCTTTTGGAGTCTTTTTTATAATCTTTTTTTCCTTGCACAAAATTAGAATAAAAATATGCCTTATGATATTGTTTTACAATTATCATATGCTTCCTTTTTTGTTTTAAATTATTAAACATATATCTTCATTCTCAAACAGTCATGGATTTTATTTTTGCTTCTCTTCCATATATTGTTTCCAATTTTCTTCAAATTTGTGCACGCACGCATGACCTCTACTCCATGCAGGTTGTTTAAAAAAAATGAATGTGAACTGGCCCATAGACCCACGGGCTAGCCCTTATCCGGGGTGGGGTAGAAAATCCAGTTTGCGTTCATTACGCGGGACGACCAACCCGAACCACATTTTGCGGGTCTAGTGTGGGGCAGGCCAACCCGCTTTGCCATCCCTAATGTTGAGTGCATAGGTTGGTGCTTGAAAGCAAAAGGAACATAAAGCACTTTAAAAGTGTAAGTTAGACTAAATAGATGAAGTCTTTGTTTATACATATACTAGTATGTTCCATTTTAAAAAAATTGTCACAAAGTTAAAGACTCAACTTTAAAATACAACTCATAATAAATCTAAACAATCTACCATCCCTTTCAAATTTTTTAAACGCCAAAACATTTTTATGAAATAACAACCCTTTCATTTTACAAAACAAAACTTGCAAGGAAAATTGAAATTTGTGACCACGTCACCTCCACATCCATATCCTTTAATGTAGGGTATTATTGAAATATTAAGTTAGCTTCTGTTACCTTCTCATTCCATTGTAAGTTCCAACTCAAGTAGGGGAGTCACCTCAAACTCTAAAGATCTAAAACAAGTTATCCAAACATAATCAAATTTAATTATAAGGTTAATTAAGTTGAGAGGAACATTTTTTTCAATTAACCCACCAATATTGATGATAAAAACATCAGAAAAAGGAGAAAATAAATAACTTTTAAAGTAAATAGAAACTTGCTCTATTTTCTATTTAAAAATTTGATCGAGTAAAAATGATTCGTGATTCCTCAACTAGTGTTGAGTGTGATTAGATTTTGAAATAGATGAGACATGAAGAGAGAAAAAAAAGAGATTTAAGATTATAAGATGGTAGAAATGAAAAAATGAGATGTAGTGACTAAGGGGTACATAAATTATTTAATTTTGAATTCCTAATCAAATGAACTTAAATTAACCTCAAACTATAACTAATTAATAAACATTATAGATCAAAAGTTTTAAATATACTAATTAAAATATGTAGCACATACACTGATACGACATATACACGGACACAGATATACGTATAATCTAAAAAATGTAAGACACGAGAATACGTATATTTATATATTATATAAATTTATAATAAAGATTTATGTGCACAATTATGTTTCAATTTTTTTTTTGTAGTAGAAAGATGTTTCTCATGGCTAATTCAAAAAAATTTGTTCCTTATTTTTATAATCATAATAAAAATTTATACAATAAGTTTGAGATTTGGGAAAATTATGTATTTCTCCTTTTTAAATTTGTGTTAGAACCGTGGTCAGAAATCCAATAAATATTTTTGAATTGGACACTTCAAGGATACGTGTCCTACGAGTGTCTTACGAATGTCAGTGTCCGATACGTGTGTTCGACACGAATACGTCATTTAAGAGGTGTGTCCAAACATTATGTCTAATATTAATTTCAACTGGTAACTTGTGTACTTAACAATAATATATATGTTTATAAACAATTTTCAATATCAATCAAATCTCAATTAATCAATTAAAAGGTTGTGAAACAAAAATAACACTAAACACATGGAAAAAATATAACTAAAATAAAATTTAAATTGTGTTTGTAAGAGTTTAAGTATTATTATATAAAAAAGCAAGAAGTTAGATATCAATGTTCTCATAAGAAAGTAATACCTAACAATTGAAAGTTAATCTTTCAATAATGTTTCTCAACAATTAAGATCACGATAATTTAAGATTTATTATGTTTAATGAAAAATAGATTTAAATATTTAAATTCAGAATTAGATATGAATTAAATTTTTACAAAATCGAATCCATATAAGCCCTTGGATGAACGAATTAACTTTTTTTTATTGACATATTTCATAATAATTATGCAGTCACATGATCTAATTTTTCTTTTGTTTTTTAATGCAGGCCAAAGGGCTTACTCATTACGCCCCACACATAAAAAAAACCATATCCAACACGATTAGATCAAACCAAATCACATGCTTCGTTTAAATATTTATTCCAACACTTACTTTACTTTTATCATTACAAAACATAAGACAAACTACAAAATTGTTACTTCCACCATATAATTATTTCATATACATCATTGCCAACCGTCCATTTTATCTTCAAATATAAAAATAGTAATAGTGTGTTTGAGAGATAGGAATAGAAATATATGAGATCAAAAAGGAGTTGCTTGATTTAAGAAAAATAAAATAGAATATTTTTATATTTGAATTCTTTTATTCACTTTTGGTGCATAAAAAATACAACTATATAAAGTGATTTTAGTTTAGATGTAGATTATATATTTTGGTATCAACTTTTTTAGATTTTTTTAATTCTAATTTTATTTTAATTTTAATGTATTTTTTTAAAAATATATATTTTACCTCGTTACAAGATATAAATATAAATAATAAAATATTTTAATATATTATCTCACAACGTTTATGAGTTGAGGTTAAAGATTTAAATATATTTTTCTTCATCTAAATACGTCTTTTAAAAATAAAAATTCTCAACTCTAAAATGGTTAGTTAAAGTAATTGACCTAATGAAACTATTTCAATTTGTAATATGTTGAAATGGAAAAATACATACTTGAGATTCAACATTAAACACAAATCTATTTCTAAGATAAAACGATATAATTATTTGATAAATAGATTAATTTAAAAAATATTTTATTACATCGCTTATAATTTATTTTTCTTATTTTATTTTTTGTTTATAATATATTTTTCTTCATTCAAATAATTTTATTTTCCAATTTTTTTTTCACTCTAAAATCCAAACAAAAGCTAAAGAATATCCACTACATAGATTCTCATCAATACTCCACCACCGATCAAAACTTTTGTTTTTTTCTAAATACTTTCACATTTCTTCTCTCTTTTTCATTTTTTAATTTATAATTAACCCCAAACAAATATTAAACTACGGATACTCTAAAAAAAAGTAAAATGAAACAATACAAAATTAAACTGTTGTGCTAACGTTGACCTTTTCTTTTATAATATTTATCAAAGAATAACTCACACATTTGAATTATTTTTACTAGAAAAACTATTCATAGTTTATACTATATAGTATCTATAAATTAATCATTTTCAAATATAGTTCTATTTTTTAAAAACATTTTGTTGTTCTTTAGTTTTGCAAAATCCAAACTATTTTGCTGCCCAAAGTACAAACAAACTACCATTCCTCGAAGCATAAAAAATATTCCTTTTTATTATACAATTTATATGACAATAATAATACATAAATATTATTAATTTTTGTTCCCAAATCCATATGAAAAGCAAGTGGCTACATCCATGTCAAGATCCACAGAACAAGTGGCCACATCGTGTTCCTCTCTGCAAAACCCTTTCTTAAATTAATAATTCATTCATATATAAATATAAAAAAATAGAAATAAATATATAATAATATAATAATATACTAATGATAACACCAAGGAGACACATGCTAACACGAAAACATATGGAGACATATGTGAAGTTCCCACTTGCCCACACCTGCATTAAAAAGTGACTAATTTAATTTTTGTAAATTATCAACAAATTCATAATAAATACAAGGAATGAATAATATATTGAAAAAGGAATTTCATATAATGAATGAAATTAATTTTGAATATTTTGGGTACAGTGGCACAGCGAAAAAGCCATCAAAATCAACGATAAACGATGAAATAAAAGAAGGAAATAAAACGATGCAGCACCACAAATGAGGCATCATTGAATCGCAATTTGCATTTTCTCATTCCTCACACACTTTTTCTTCTTCGTTCTTTTGCCGTTTTCTTTTCCTTCTTCGTTACGTTTCGCTCCACTTCCTCTCTACTGTATTTATACGGTATCTCTACGGTTCTGCGCTTTTCCATCTCCACCGGCCAATGGCGGATGCTGATCTCACCTCCCCGCTCCTCGCCTCCGATCACATCGTACTCACTGTGCACTCCTCTGCCGCTCCCTCCGCCGATGGCAACCCCTACCGCGCGCTCGGATGCGACGACGAGCTCGTCGTGCCGCCTACCGCAACCCTGGACCCCTTCCGCAACGGCACGCCGGTGGTTGAGGGGCTTTACGAGTGGGCGAAGACGATCCTGTGTCTGCCTGTGGCGCTGCTGCGGCTCGCGCTGTTCGGGATGTGCCTCGCCGTGGGGTACGTGGCGACGAAGGTGGCACTGCAAGGGTGGAAGGACAAGGAGAATCCCATGCCGAAGTGGAGGTGTAGGGTTATGTGGATCACAAGAATGTGCGCCAGATGCATTCTTTTTTCGTTTGGGTATTCTTCTTGATTTCGCTTATGGTTCCTCCTTCGGTTACGATTTTTTCAATTGATATTAGATCATTGTTAATTTTGTGTCCGTGGCTTTTTTTAGATGCTGTTTGTTATGCTTTTAGGATTAAGTGCTTTCTTGGAAGTTGGAACGGTTTTTTAATTTTATTTCCAAAAGTTGTAGTTTTAATTTAGGGAGAATGATTATTAAGCTAACACAGACTGATTTGTTTGCTTATTCATGTGTTTTGTTTTTCATAAGAGGGGTTTTGGGGAAGTTTTTCTTTTTTCAGTGTATGCTAGGTAAAACAATTGTTTAGGGTACGAGCAGTGAGTACGTTGATGTGGCATTTGGGCACATGCAATTATTGCTCAACATGGTAATTTGTTACGTTGTGATGGGAATTGCTTAATGATGACTGGAGGTCGTGAAGATCATAACTGTGGTTGGTGAGGAAAGTGACAGCTTAAAGTTGAGTGAGGATGGGGGAAGGGGCATTTTTTTTTTGGTTGTTAATGGAAATGAGGCCGGTGATTTTCTCGTTATTTCAGCAGATACGTTTTAAAATAAGTTTTTTGGTTTTATTCTTGGGTTAGGCGGTGGGAAATGATGGGGAAAAGCAGGTGAAATGCATGCCAGAGAAATGCTGGAATTGGCTTTTCTGCAAATAGTTATGGTAATTGCTTTGTTTAAGGGAGGACAGGGACGAGTAAAAAAGAAAGAAGTATTCTTTATAATTTTATGAATAAGAATTGGAGGTTTCCTTGTAATGTTTTGTTTTATGGAAGGGAACATATGGGGTAGAGTGTGCCATGTATGTGCACACGTGTGTATATTCGTATAAGAATTTTATTAGAGAGATCAGTTAAAACTAATAGTAAATTAGAAAAAGACTGAAGGAAACAAGTAAGTGCCTTCGCGTATTATATGACTGCAAACCTCAGGTAGATACTATTTACCCTGTTTATGCTGTCTCATGCAGATAAGCATATGGTTATTCGGTTGTTTTTACTTGAAAGTTCATTTTGTTTTTTACATTTATTTACACCCTTGCCTTATTTTGGTTCTGAAACATGAATATATTTGTATTATTGTCTTCTTCTGCTAATTGCAGCTATCAGTGGATAAAACGGAAAGGAAAACCTGCACCAAGGGAAATTGCTCCTATAATTGTATCCAATCATGTATCATACATTGAACCTATCTTCTATTTCTACGAATTATTTCCCACTATTGTGGCATCCGAGTCTCATGACTCCATACCTTTTGTTGGCACAATTATAAGAGCAATGCAGGTAATCTCATTTATTGGTTACGTTTTATGTATGCACATTCACAAATACAAAGTATACTTGCCATTCAGCCATTTTCCATTTCTTCCACTTCTATGTTTTCAGGTCATATATGTTAACAGATTCTTACCATCATCAAGGAGGCAGACTATCAGGGATATAAAGGTAAAACATTTCTATTTTTATGCCTATTGTTATTTGGTCTATATGTGGAGATTGTTGTTGTTTGATTATTGATATGTTGTCAATTGATGCTCTAGAAAACTTTTTAACAAATCTGTAGAAAAGTTTTGTAAAATATATTTGATGATTTAGGAAGTGTATGGCTGATGTGAGTAGCAAGAGACGGTAATAGAAGTTTTTGTTCATGTGCGGTGAAGTGTTTCCTCTTTTTTGTTTTCTTCTGTTGGCCTTCAGTAGGTGTAGTTAAATATGTTATTACTATAGAATGTGTTATGTTAATTATTGAGATTGTAAATAAGTTAGGAAAAGTCTAGCCCATAATATCTTGAAAGAACCACGGAGCTGAGTGGGGGTTTAGCTAGTTGTAAAGTAAGTAACAGTAACTTCTGATTGTGGAATTGAATAGCAAAAATTATTCAAAACTAACTGGGCTGAACAAAAGATATGTTGGGCATGAATTACTTCATATAATTTTGCATGTTATCAATTTTATAAGCTATTTGATACAGAAATCTGCTTTCAAGGAACTGAATAACAGAGAAGGGCCTCTTGTGATAAATTTCCTCGAGTACTTTTATTTCCTGAGGGAACGACAACTAATGGCAGGAACCTTATCTCCTTCCAACTTGGTGCATTTATCCCAGGATACCCAATCCAGCCTGTGATTGTACGCTATCCTCATGTGCACTTTGACCAATCCTGGTAAGAAATTATATGTGAAACCCCTAGCAATTCGTTACTGTTGTTTGTAAGAATAAAATATCATTCTAGTTTTTTTAAAATTGTTAGGGGTGATGTTTCTTTGGGGAAGCTTATGTTCAGGATGTTCACTCAATTTCACAACTTCTTTGAGGTATACTCTCTTATGGATTGGGTTTTCTTAATAGTGTTTAATCCATCACTTTCGGAAACTCATTATTTTTGAAGTAACTTTGAACTTTTATCTTGAATTGAACAGATAGAATATCTTCCAGTTGTTTATCCCCTGGATGATAAGGAAACTGCTGTACATTTTCGGGAGAGGGTGAGTTTTCTGGTTTTGTTGTGAAGCTCTCATATAAATTTTAATATTTATGCTCATATATGCTAAATTCAGAAACAATTGTAACAGTACGATCCTTGAAATCCATATTGGTATATAAATTTATGCTGTGAATTCAGTTGAAGAAGATTTGTCTCTAGGAATCTTCATTTACCTATATGGGTAAATGTGGTGTTTTGGTTTCCTTATGAACGGGTGAACATTCAGGGATGAAATTGATGTTAAAGATTGTATAAAGTTTATCTTTGAATTTTTTTCACCCTAAATTTCAAGGAGGCACTAATCTGCCTCAGCCTAATCTTGTGTGAAAATGAAATTTCTGTAATATTCCAAATAGCAACAATTTGGAGATGAAAATTAGAAATTGCTTTATGGAGCACAAATTGCTGAGTCTAGATCTCTAGGATCCATCTTATAGGCAGGATTGATGGGGATGATGCACTTGCACATAGGATTCCAGTAGACATCATGAATCACTAGTATTACAAAGCGCCTACATGTTGGTTAATGTTTGTAAATGGCATGCTAACAACGCATTAAACTGATGCTGAAGTGTGTGTATATATATATATATATATATATATATATTCTTGTATGCATGTATGTGTAAGTGAAAGTTGGAGTACACCTATCTAAAGGGATTTTGATCAAAACTTGTGTAATATTGCATCCTTTTTACCCTTTTTATCTCTTCTATCACTGTCTTGTTACAAGGAAGTATATTGGATGATTTGAATTTAATCCTTCCTTATGTCATTAGTTAGTAACTATTCAACAACTAATAAGTGGATAAATGCAGACTAGCCGCGCTCTTGCAACTGCATTGAATGCTGTCCAGACAGGACATTCTTATGGAGACATAATGCTTAATTTGAAAGCACAAGAAGCAAAACAGGTGTGCTTTTTTTTTATTGGTTTAGATTATATCTTGATCCTAGTTACTTTATTGTTTTTTCCACTTTTAAATTTTGTTTGTTTTCTATTATATTTAATTCTCAAATTCAAACTTCAAAATCAAATGTCAGGATGGTGTGCATTTATAGATTATTGTGTATAAGATCAACTGTGACGATGAATATTCACATATTTAAACACATTTGATATTTCAGTTACTGTTGTCTACTGCATGTAATCTCCTTTTTACTCTTGTCAATATCCTATGAGTAAGCCTCTAATCACCTGCATACGTCTGTACATTAAAAGCCAACAAAAAGGGAAAACCAAGAATTATGCCACACAGATGAAACTTGTGTGGAAGAGAAAACAAGTAAACAAATCTAGCATTGTATTTACTTTTTTACTTACTGTTTTCTTCTTCTTGAAGATTTATGATTTCAATGTGCTGTGTTATGGGTGAAGGACTCCTCTTGCTGTTGAATGACAATCTGGGTTAAACTGAAAATCTCTTGTTGTGTACCAAAAATATTTTTGTTGGCTTGATATTAGGAAATCATTCTTGACGATGAGACAATTGCCATGGATTTTTAATGCAACTACTTGAATTTCTACTATGAGATTGAAATTCAATAATTTATCAGGGAAATAGTCGTTGGCTGATAATATTATTATTTTATCTGAGAGAACAAGCTTGTCAGTTTTTAATCTAGTCATGTTATTTTCTGCTGCATCAATCCTTATTATCACTGTTTAATTATTTTTTACTACTAACATAGATAATACCCAACAGTTTTAGCATGCATGATTTAGCCACATGCTTCCATTGAAGTCCTCCTTTTTGTTTATTTAATTATTGAAGTGATATAATAAAATCAAATTTCTCAGTGGTTAACTTATCTTTCTTTAATTCTCTCAGTCCCACAACTATTTTCTCAATCTCCATGAATCAATACACTCTTCCAGTGACTTGCGTATGTTTAGGTGCCTGCCTTGAGTCTTTGTTTTTTTAGGATCAAATCAGTGTATTTCTTTAATTGGACACCTTAAGGAATAAAAGCTGCAGTATTAATGTAAAATATAGATACCTTGGGTACCTGGGTTATGTTTAATATTTCCTTTCTATTACATCATTGCTTTAAAATTTGAAGTTATGCTCAGCATTCCAATTTTGTTGTTGCTGACATTTTAACTGGATTGAATTTTTCAGGAGAACCCTTCGAGTTATATGGTTGAAATGACTAAGTTGGAAGAAGTGAGTCCCTTAAATAAAACAAGTTTGAATTGATGTTCTATTTTTAAAATATACCCTTGACTTCTTTTTCTCTTTCCTGTTATTGTCAAGTCTCTGGTAAGTTATATTTTTGCTCAGCTTGTTTAAGACTAAGTAAGCTTTTGGGTTACAGTTTTTGAATCTGTTTCTTTTTTATTATATGCAAATGCCACTGTAACCACCCTTTGTCTATGTCAATGGATGATATAGGTAACTGATAAGTGGCTCAGATTGGCTCCATAATTTTTGAGCCTAATAATAATCCCGGTGAAAGGGATAAAATATTATGTATCATGGTATATTAAAAATGGTGTTAGTATGACATATCCTGTCTTGTTGACTGATAATCCTATGTGGTATTACTGAATAGTAATAGAGATTTTGTATTTCTTTTCAGTCATTTCATGTCAGCAACACGGAAGCTGTGGACTTTCTGGATAAATTTTTGTCCATGAATCCTGATCCCAGGTACTAACATCACATTCGTGTAAGTTGTAATTGTAGCTAACTAGAAAAACGTGTCTTGCTCTAGTACAGTGGGAGGGAAACATTATTAGTTAATTGATGTTTATATTTGGTGTAAGCAATTGAAATATTGATGATAATCAATGTTGAGTTTTTACTTGAGTTGATGGTGTTACTGTATCGTTCACAATGAAATTACCTTCTTTGTGGGAAATGATTGTTGAAATACTTACGGTTGCTAACTTCATGTAATTCCATGCAAGACCTCATGAAAGAAATTCTTCAGAGGAAGTCTTAGGAACCAAGAATTGAAATGAGAAAGAAAATATTTTTTTTTGCTGAATATGATCAAAAGAACAAGAGATGGGGAGAGCACTCTCTCCGATGGTTTCTCCTTTGCAAAGGGTTTCTCCTTTTACAAAGAACCAATGCTCAATTTACAATATCATAATCTGAATTTCTCCTATCCTTCCTCTATTTATATCTAACTACCCCTCTAACTAATTAGTAACCTATTAATGTTCAAATTATGTTAACTAAATTTGTCCATCTCCTTATATCCCGACAATTCATCCTCCTAGCAAATAACCCTGTCCTCAAGATTGGAATAGTAGAAGTTTTATACCATGGCCCATCTTCATCTGCCCTTCTTGAAAACATTGTGATGTTTTCCTGCCATAGGGAGAGCCAACTGGCCACTACATGCAAAGCTTCCGAATCTTCCTTCTGTCATGATTCCATTGTTAAGCTATCATCGATGTATGCATCAAAGTTTAGTGCTAAAGTCCAAGGCTATTGTTGTTCCAACCTCCTTCATGATCAAATCTAGGTCCAACAATGATTGCATCTCAGCTGTTGGCTTCCTTTTTTTCATCAACT
>Ga0123342_1002562_pt1 | contig 30046 bp, 28 predicted proteins | sample Turbeawhitnodule_FD_89960 | JGI IMG/M metagenome (GOLD analysis project Ga0123342, IMG submission 89960) | Root nodule microbial communities of legume samples collected from Mexico - Turtle bean Mexico white nodule | ecosystem: Host-associated > Plants > Roots > Nodule | place: Mexico: Nepantla... | reverse complement strand
GATCAAAGAGAAAGAAATCAGCGAGGTATGAAGAAACAGAGGAGAGGTGAAGCACGGTGTGAGAGAAAGAGGGAAAGAGGATTTCATTAATCTGAAGTTATGAATACAGAAAACCCTAAAAAGGATTTATATACAAGCGGTGCAAAAAGAAAAGGGGGTGCACTATATGAAACAGAAAAACAGAAAAAGGAAAGCCCAGAAAGCCCAACCCAACTGGCCTAAAGTTTTAACACTAATTATTTTATTTCTAAATATTGGTTTTTATATAAATAATATTATTTCATAATCAAAATTTTTGATCCAATAGTTATAACATCTGTTCTGGGAAAATGAAACTTGGCCTAATGTTAACAGGATGGACTCCTGTAATAGTAAAATAGGCTGCTTCTTCCTGCACCTCCATACCTTCTTCTCTCACCTCCATAGATTTTCATATTTCCAAAAATGTCCCTCTGTAATATTCCGGATTACATAATTCGGAAGTCATTTTTCAAATTTGTAATTAGCTTTCGGATTATATAATTCAGAAGTCTTTTTGCAGATGCATGATTACTTTCCAGATTACATAATTCGGAAGTCTTTTTTAACTTCCGGATTATGTAATCCAGAAGTCTTTTTTCAAATGTATTTCCGGATTACATAATCCGGAAGTTATTCTATGGGGGTGGCACAAGAAGAATAAAAATGTATTTTCATGTTGTGTATGGAGGTGCCAGAAGAAGATATGGAAGTGCAGGAAGAAACAGTCGTAAAATAAGGTTTAATAAGTTAAAGTCACGTTTACCTACTGTATAAATATATTTCTAAACTAATGATAGAAAATTTTTAAACTAATTTATTTTAGAATTAAACTCTTCAAACATTATTTTTTAGAAACTACTTAAGCTGACTGTAATTTTTAAAATTTATAAATTTACAATTAAGTATCTTCAGGAGTCAAAGACTTGGTCAATTTCGATAATAAAATGACAGTGACTAATTTTCATCTCACAGATTAAATTCATTATTTTTCTTTAATTTATTATTTTAAAATAATATTTTCTCCAGATAAAAACAAAACCTAGTTTCTGATTTAAATTAGTTTCGAATATAAGATTATCATCGAAGCGCTTGAAAACAAGAGTGGAGTTATGACTTTTAAAACCGCATTAAAAAATTCTGTACTAGTTTAATTAGATAAATAAATAATTCTCAAAATGCTGATTACTTTAAAAAAAGTATACAAAAAAAAAATCATAAAGAAAACAAGTCTACTACCACTCATACTATAATTTAAAACATAAAATCATAAGTAGTAGTTAAATATCAAATAATTAATACTTTGATAATTTATAAAATTTTCTTATATTTTTATCATATTTTATTTTTATTTTTTCAATGAAAATTATGTAATCTATTTCATTATCTAAAATAATACTGTGGTTGAATATATTTTTAGACTCTGCAAATTTTTAGTTCCATTACAAGATTATTAAACCAAAAAGAGTGTGAAAGCAAATGGCAGTATCATCTTACAAAAACAATATTGATTTTAACTTCATGTCCCGTAACTGGGGACAGTTGCAGCAAACTCCACTATAAATTACAATATAAACACCTGATCTCACAGTAGCTGCCTTCCCCCCTGATGATTTCGTTTGAAATGTTACATAGACAAGGTGTTGCTTCTCCTCTGTTGCAACTGATGCATTAAAGCCCTCAACCTTCGATCTCAAAGACAAATTATCACTACCGTCAGGGAATCACATTTTCCATCAGCCATCAACAAATAATGTATCAAGGAGGTTTGCAGATGAATTGCTACTCTCAGCCTCGTCAAAGAAACCATTGGCAGCACTTTCTCTTCTAGCTTTACGCTCTTCAATGATAGAATCTTTTGCTTCAGTGCAGTAATTACGTCGACCCTGTTTTACGGGTCTTTCACCCACAACAAATTTACTTCCATCACGAGATCTCTCTTCAAAACCAGCCCAGACTGGCAAAAACAAATGTTTCAGCAACTACATACACTTTTATATGGAATATATCAAAAGCAGTTTGCACTGATATCTTAACGAAGATTACATTTGTAACAAAATGCAGTTCCCATAGTTTAGTACACAATTGCTGAAAATGAAAAATATGATGAATTGGCTGAAGATAAAGAAAGTATAAATTCGAAAGAAAATAAGAATAAAAGATCGTAATCATTTATTGTTATAAAAATAAATACATACAATCGATTATAAATGTATCTTGCAGACAAATTTTGATGCAGAATAAAAAGACAATCAATCATTTGTATTTTTGCAAAGAAATAAATAGTTGCAGGACTTGTATTTTTTTTTTCCACCCTTTGACTTCTGCAATCCATTGTACGACTGAAACAGTCATTTCGTGAAAATCGTAAGATGTACATAATAGCAGTTAAAATATCCTCTTCGTTTCTATAAATGTTCTAACTTAAATTTTAGTTCCTCAAAATTTTTAAGTTTTAGTCTATAAATGCTTTCGTAGCAATAGACAAATATTCAAGTAAGGATACTAAATTTTACAGTTTTCTTGTTTAGAGAGGCTAATGCTTAAAATGGAAAGAACAACAAAGATCAAATAAAATAATCTAACCTAATATAATTTATGATGCACAACATATATTCCAACTTCAAAGAAGTAGACGCACTGGAAAAAAGGTTGGCATAGGCAGCAAAAAAAATGGGAATTTTTATATAAAATAAGGTAATCCTTAATTGAATACACAGTAATGTAATTGATCTAATGATAGAAAACGAAACCTGCGAAATGATGGAGCACAATGGAAGCAGCTACAGTGACATTCAAGGAAGCAGTGCCGGCGCCATATTGAGGAATATAGACGAAAAAGTCGCATATCTGAATTTCCTTAGGAGAAAGACCCTGGCCCTGCAGATAGATTAAAACAAATTGAGGAGTGAAGGGGAAAATTGAAATTGATGGAAAAGCGATTGAGAGGCAACTACCTCGTTTCCGAGTAGGAATGCGGTGCTCTTCTTGAAAGGGTGGTGGTTGACAGGGAGAGCGTCGTTTGTGATCTCAACGCCGCAAATATCACAGCCTTTGTCTTTGAGGAAGTCGCGAGCGTCGTGGAGCGAGTGGAAGTGTCGAAATCGGAGGTGGGAGGAGGAGCCATGGCTGCCGAAACAGTTGAAATCTCTACGGCCAACGAGGATGAGTTCTGAGACGCCAAACGCGGTGGCACTGCGAGCCAGCGTTCCTACGTTGTGCCTCTTTGCTATGTTGTGCACCACCACGTAGCTCTCCCACCCCATTCTTCTCGATTCAGCTTCTCCTTCCACCTCCAAACGCCGTTTCCTTCCCCAGGGTTCCTTCCTTTCACTTCACAAATTCAAATTACAATATGGGCCCAACTCCTCCTTCTCGGGCCTCCACTTCGGCCCAATCATATTACACTCAACCCAACCCAGTCATCTCATTATTACCACTTCAGAATATGCAAACGCAAGTTTCTTTATCTTTTGTTAAGTGTAGACGATTAAACGTAGAAGAATTTTTCAGAGATTTTTATTACGATAGAAATGGAATACAACATGTACAAGAATTTTACAGATTCAGTCTTATTAATGACTAGACACGGTATAAGAATAAGAGAAGCATTTGCATGAATATTTGTACACAACGTTTTCTCTCTTTTATTATTGGTTTTGCTTTGCTTTCACTTCTATAAGTAGGCAAAATCTTCCTACACCAATATTTTTGAAACTGCACCCAACACAATTTTAAAATTCTGAAAATATCTTTTATTTTGGAAATGAAAATCCAGAATTGAAAATAGTATATTCTGAAAAATAGATCCATAAGAGCTTTTTATGTTCCAGAAATAAAAATCCAGAAAAAAAATCAAAAGCTCATTCTGGATAAGAAAATACGCAATACAAAAAAATAATAGATTAAGGGTATTTTTTTCTTTTCCACTATTTTCCACTGGAATTGGGTGCAGTGATATGGTGCAGGAAGCAATTGCCCTATAAGTAATATGTTAGAAGCCCTGATATATCTGACATCCTCGTATAAGGCTGTTTCTTCCTGCACCTCCATACATTCTTTTCTCACCTCCATAAATTTTTATATTTCCAAAAGTACCCCTTTGTAATATTCCCGATTACATAATCTAAAAGTCTCTTTTCAAATTCGTAATTAGCTTCCGAATTACATAATCTGAAAGTCTTTTTTCATATGCATGATTAGTTTTTAGATTATGTAATCCGAAAGTCTTTTTTCAAATGTGTGTCCGGATTACATTATCCAGAAGCTACTATATAGGAATGACACAAGAAAAATAAAAAAGTATTTTTTCACGTTGTGTATGAGGATGGCTGAAGAACCTATGAAGGTACATAAAGAAAAAATTCTCGTATAAACCTTCATTAGTGATGCCTACGGACTTATAAGGTTTTTTTCTCAATGGTGCAATTTTTCTTTTATATTTTTAAAATGGCCAAATTTATTTTTTATTTTCAAAATGGGTAAATCGCCAACCACAATCAAAATTTTCATAAAATAAAATCATCAATCACAATAGAGATTTTGAAAAAAATTAAAAATCATATAAAAGATTTACTATTTCTAACTAAAATCGTATTCCACATATACGATTTTAATATTAAAATATATTTTAACATATTAAATTTTAGAAAAAAAATCATATATATGAAATACGATTTCAACATCCTAAGTTTATATATAATAATATATAAAATTAAAAAGAATTATATAATAAATATGTTTTAAATATTTTAATATATAATCATTTTAATATATATTTTTTTAGTATTTAAAATAGAAATAAAAGTAATAGAAAATTAGATAAATTTAATTCATTATTATAACTTTATTTTAATATATAATTAAAGAAAATTAAATTTTAATATTTAAAATAATAACAATAATAATAGAAAATTAGATAGATTTAATTTACTATTATAACTTTTTATATATATAATTAAATAAAAATATATTTTTTTTAAAAATTAACTAAATAAGTTTTCAGAAAAAAAATTATTATACATAAAAACTATTTTAAATTTTTAATAAAATTAATGATATAATATTTAATAATATAAAATTATTATTTTAAAAAATGATTAAATTTAATTTAATCTATAATAAAAAAATTAAGTTGGTAAAATTCTAAATTTGAAATGCTAAAATAAAGCTTAAACTTTAATTGAAAAAGTAAAATGAAGAACGTTAACTGAAAACTTAATTGTCATAGAAAGCAAGAAAATAGTACAAGAGTTTACGTTCTACTATTGTCTATATGGACAATTTGCTCTATTGTGGCCTTCATTCCTACAATAAGAACATTTTTTTGGCTTATTTAGAAGTGGTTCATCCATTTCATTATGTATACGATTAGTTGTTGGTCTGCCTGATTCCTTACGACGTATGTAGGGATCCGAGATGATATTCAGTCCCATATAAGTTCATCAATAATCTTCATTTAGAACTGGATGAAATTCAACTTCGTTAGCCTTCAAAATATACTACAAACTATAGATAGGATCAACGAATGTTGTTAGTTGTAAATGGCATGCCGAACAAACAACGATAACATGAGCACAAGTAAGTCGGAGAGCTTGAAACTCCCCACAATCACACCACCAGTCATTAAGTCTTACTGTGTATGACATATGTAAGCGTTGTATTTGGGCAGTGGATAGCTCTTAAATATCAAACTCTGGATTTTGTCTATTGTAGCTTTAGACATGACACAAAGTTGATTGTTGTTCATTTTTCCGTAACAAGGCAATAATATCTTCTGGATGTTGATGGCCAACTCAAAACATGCACTCTATCTTCGTCCCTCGTTCAACAAACCAAGATTTGGTTCTTTCAAAAGTTGTCTTCACAAGAGCACATATGGGTAACGATCGTGCTCCCTTTAATACAGAACTCATGCACTCAGCTAAATCTGTTGTCATGTGGTCATACCTCCTGCCTCCGTCATATGCTTGTGTCCATTTTTCCAAAGGTATTTGATCTATCCAGGCAAAAGCTTGCTAAAATTGTGATTTTAGAGCCAACAACTTTGCCTGAAAAATTGGTTGTTTCATTTCATAACCTGTGAAATGTAAAAAATTAAATGATTTAAAGTGATTGTGTTGCAACAAGAATAATCAATATAAGTGAATTAAATTAAGATAAATACTCATGTTTATTAATTGTCTCTTCGCCTCAACATTCTTGAACTTCTTATTGAAGTTAAATGCAATGTGGCATATGCAATATACTGATAGGAGACCATGTCCTTCCCAAGCTACTTCTGAAGATTTTAATGCTGATAAAATGGTCTTTCCTCTATTAGTTATCATGCAGATATTTTGTTGTGGTATGACACGTGATCGCAACAGGCGGAAGAACCAGATCAATGCTTCTTTTGTTTCACCTTCAACTATTGCAAAAGCTAAAGGGAATATGTTTCAGTTGCCATCTTGACCAATTGCAGTTAGCAAAGTTCCATGGTATTTTCCGGTCAAGAATGTTCTGTCAACTTAGACTATTGGCTTGCAGTAATTAAAGCCATCAATGCAAGGCTTGAAAGCCCAAAATACTCGTTCGAAGATGTTGCACGAGTTATTTTGAACACCGCCTATAACAAAAGGTCGAGTTACATATTCGACAAATGTCCCAGGAACACTTTCTTGAACCGCCTGCAACCGTCTTGGAAGATGATTATAGGATTCGTCCCAATCGCCGAATTCCAAGGCAAACGCCTTTTGTTTTGCCATCCATGCTTTTTTATATGTTACAGAATAACCATAACGACTTTTAATTTCTGCAATTAAACTTTTCACATGGATGGATGAGTTTGCTTTAATGGAATTGACCACTACAGTTGCAATTTGGTTGGAGTCCAAATTTATGTGATCATCAAAAAAAGTGTTCGACAAACATGTGTGGGGTGCTTCAATTCTTTTGATCTCCCATGTATCATGGATTTTACTGAAGGATGCTCTAAGCCGCCATTGACATCCATTATTGTAGTTAGTGGATTGGGCTACATATCGATCCGTCTTTGACTCCACGACAACAAATTTGAACCCTTCAGCTATGTGATATTGTTTGATGACAACCAATGTAGCCTCTTTATTAGGAAAAGTCATCCGTTCAGAAAGGTCATATTAAGCTATTTGTCTAGATTGATTATTGAAATCACTTTGTCGAAGTGATGACATTGAGAAACCACCATCTTCGGGTAAATCATCAACATCTTCGTCTTTACTAAACTCATTAATAATATCTCTGATTACGGGTTCCTCCTGAGTGCTAATAGAATTGTTTCCAATGTAAAACGGATTCATCTACCACATGCAACATATAATTAATATTGTTATTATAAAGTGCATGCAATCAGCGTGAATACTTAGAAAATATTTCAATACAAAATTTAAATTATTACCTTGTAAAGAGGAATATATAAAACAAATTCTACTCTAATCGAAACTTCCCATAAAGATTTCTTTCCTAAACTGTGAAATAAGTTTGATGATTTTGTGGTTCTAGGAAGAGTTACTTTCATTGGTTGTTTGCTTTTAGTGTATATATATGACAGTTACCAAAAGCTTTTAAATTATTAAGAGGAATTGAATATGTTTTCCAAATCCCCCATTCACTCAAGTTATTTGTGGTATTTGTGCTTGCAGTGAATTGTGCTTTCACTTAATTCATGCTTTTAGGCAAGCGTGCTTTCAAGTAAATTAGTTATGCCATCAAATTAAATGAGTGAATATGGTACCCACGACTTTAAGGTGAAATCTCCAATGGTGAATACAACTTCAAAGTGAAATTGTCAATGTGGTATACGAGTTTCACTTAAACTTGTTTTGTCATTTTCCTACATGTGCTTTCCTTCACTCACTTTGGCTTTTTCCTACATGTACTTTCCTTCACTCACTTTGACTTTTTCCTCCATGTTCTTTCCTTCACTCACTTTGGCTTTTTCCTCCATGTGCTTTTGATATGAACAAAAAATACTTGAAGATGACCAAGGATGCTATACTTGAAGGGTCATCTCAACAAACAAATAAAGACCTCATTAATAGGAGAAATGGACAAAGCCCAAAGTATTTGAAGTTCTTCTTATTAGTCTTCTCAAAAGATGAGGTCCAAGCCAATTAATATCTTTTGTAAATAATATAGGAGTAGCCTTAGGAAAGTACCAAAGAGGAAAACCAAAAGAAACCTCTCATGTAAGGCTCTTAGGCGCTACTTTAGAGAAGGAACTAGAAAGACTCTTCCAACTCCTTTCTCTCTTAGGCGCTATTTTAGAGAAGGAACTAGAAGAGTGGCTCTTCCAACTCCCTTGCCTTGTATAAATAGAGGTACATGGTGCCTTGTATCATAAGTTGAAAGTTGAATATTTAAATTGAAAGTGATGTTACTCTCTAGAATTTGAGTGGTTTCTTTGTGAGACTTGCTTTCCTTCTCTTTGTCTCATCTCGTGGGTCTTAGGAATCCTCAAGTGGCAGCACTCTCACTCATTTTGGAGCCTTCCACAATCCAAGTGGCGTGATCACTCCCATTGTCTTCAACCACATAAGTTTCTTCAACTCTTCATTTTCTTCTTCCATACCCATTCTATATCAAAAACTCTAAACACATGTTTTGTTTCTTGTTCTAGATTTTCAATCGGTCAAATGTTTCTATTAAATGTTTCTAATCAATAGTTTGTCATTGGTTCTTGTTTTAATCGGTTAGAATTACTTGTTGATGTTCTATTTGGTTCATGTTCTTGAAATGGGTTTCCCATGGGTTTCTTGATTTGTGTTCTTGAAATGGGTTTCCCATTGGTTTCTTGATTTGTGTTCTTGAATTGCTTGTAGAATCTTGATCAAATTCTTGGAAAGTGTCATGTAATGGGTCTTCTCCCAATCAACTCATATCATGTGGTATCATGAGCCATGTGTTTGTTCTTCTTTTTGAGTTGATTTGACACTTTTAATTCAAGCAATTTATTTTCCAGCAACTTATTTTGTGCAGATTTTTTGTTAGGTTCCTTTTTGTGTGTGCTGTTTTGTTTTTACTGTATTTGGGTCTTTCTTGTTGTTTTTAATTGTTGCAATTCATGGTGTTTGTGTCATTTTGACTTTTTAATCCCTATAAGTTTTGTCAAAGTCATGTTTCTCCCAAAATGTCATCAATTCTATGTAGTACTTTTCTTGATAATTTTGGTTGATTGATTTTATTTGAGTGCAGTTTTATGTTTCTGTTTTTTTTATCCTTTGGTGCATTTTTCTTTTTAGATTTGAGTTCATACTTGTGTGTTAGATCGATACAAGTTCATATACATCAATTCCATTGTGTCTTTTGAAGTTTCTCAATGTTGTTTTTAATTCCAGAATAGGTTTCCTCTGTTTTCCTGAAACTGTGATGACTGTTTTCGTTTATGCAAATTACAATTGTTGGAGAAAAATTCTAAAACTCTAGATTTATGTAGTTTGAAGTGTTAAAAAAGAGTGAAGAAAAGAAGTATAGCAAAAATCAAAATACAAAAAAAATGATAAATGAATTACGTACAAAGTGTAAAATTCTGACTCTAGAAAAACAGTGATGCAGCAGTGATTTTTGGAAATTTATCACAATTAATTGGTATACATTTTTGGGTGATTCCAGTGCCCAAATTGAGATAACAGCTTGAAGTTTCAGTGGTTTAAATTTCAGATTCCAGTTTGCATTATCAAGTTCCAGATAAATCTGTAAAGTCACGCACATTTTTACAAATTTATGAGTAAAGAAACTATACCAAATTGGTGAGAGAGTTGTGTAAGATTTGTTCTCTACTCTTATTCCTAGTCTTATCTTGGGAGGTTCTTGGGACTCTCAAGTGGCAACATACACTTATCTTGAAGCTTCTCCACCCTTCAAGTGGCGTGAAACACTCCAAGGATCATCAACCACATAAGTCCATCTCCTTTCATCTTCCATAATTACCCTTTTGTTGTTTTCTTGTAGTTTTCCAATTTCAATCGGTTCAATTGTTTCCCTTTGTTGTTTCCTTTCATTTGTTGCACTTGTTCTTCACTTTGTTCGATTCCTTTCATTTGTACATGATGTTCTTGTTTTGTTTTCCATAGATACCCATTTCTATATTGAATTCTTGAGTTTCAATTGATGGGTTTTGTTCTTTGTTGTGTTTCAATCGGTAGTTTTAATTCTTGTTGTGTTCTTGTTTCAAATCTTTTGTTCTTGATGAGTTCTTGAATGGTTTAGAATCTTGATCCAATTCTTGAAAGTGTCATACAATGGGTTTTCTCTTAATCAATTCACATCAGCTTTCCTTCACTCATTTTTGGCTTTTTCCTTCATGGCATGACTTGCTTTATGTGAGAATCTTGCTAAATGCACAGAGAATCACTTCATGGCATAGTTGATTCAAACACTTCATAATCTTTTATTTCAAAGTTTGGTAATTTGGTATATTGGATGAAGGTATTAATTATAATCAAGAAAATATCGGAGGATGCATGTTGCTATTACAGTGTTGGGCGTGGGACCGAATGACATGTTTTTCACCAATGATTGAGCCATTGAGTGCTGAAGACATTGTTGCTGGGGTTGGATTTCCACTTGCCAGGAGGTTACTATTTATTTTCTTCCTTTCAATATTGTATATTAAAAACCTTGGTATTAATTATGACATGAAATACATTGATAGTAGGTGGACTCGAAATTTCCATTGATCAAACACGAGTGCAACAAGCGTGTTTGAAATCCGGAAAATGCTAGATTAGCTGCAACCAAAACAAGTTATCTTTTTCATCGTCTAACAACTAATTTTTTTTCTGACTAATCCAACAAATTAATAATGTTATTTCCTGTTGTTGATAGCTTTTGTGGACTCCATATCGACGACCTCAAATTAGTGGTTTAATTACAATTGATGTGGTAGTTTTAAGTCGGGCGGTTGTACCTTTAATTTGTTTTGCAACTGTTGAATTTCATCAAGCAGATCGGGTGATGCGACAATTCGGGTATCGACAACCCATTCCACACGACTCATTCAACCTTGATGAAGTTCACAAACAAGACATGCGTGGGAGATCAAATAGGTACTGGCCATAATATCATCAGAGGTGGATAACAATGTGGAATGACCGACAAAACCGTTTAATTGAGGGAGTGCCATTTCACGGAAACAGTCATTTGCGTGATGAATCAACTTACATGCAATGGTACATCACTCATACCATTCGTTATGTCTCATCTATAGACACATCTGAAGATGATGTAAGTTTAGTTTGTACCAATTTGATATTGTTATTTTTTAAAAACCGTACATTTTTTTTAAATTCGTACATTAATTATTTTTTTAAACAAAAAGTACGACATGTCACCCGATAGTCAACCACACTATTCCGAAGGCCACCCTCATCATGTTGTGTTTTCATCAAATGTTGCACAATTTGAACAACAAGTTCAATTTCAATCCCCCAATCAACCACCACAAATATTTAGCTTTATAGACCACCACAAATATTTAGCTTTATAGACCACCACAACATGTTTGCCCAATTTCTCTACCAACAAGTGTCATCAACAAGTCTCTAGGTCCATCGCAAGGAAATATTTTTTCTCCAAGTCAATCACAAATGTTTGGTACTTTAACAATGACACCACCTTACACATTTCATCTAACTCCTACCATGCATTGTTATCGACCAACAAATAGTTTGTTCATGTTTAGGTTGTTAAATTATGTAATCTTTAAATTAATTTGTCATGCTTGTGTGTTTTCAATTAATGTCAAACTTTAATGTTCTTCTTAAATTTATTCATTTTCGATTCTGTTTTAGCTTTCCGAATAAATTTTTTAAATTTATTAAAAAATCAAAATAATTTTAATATAATAAAATCCAAAAAGTTATATTTAATTTTTTAATTATATATAATAAAAGTTCATCTTTTTTTTAATTATATATAATGAAAATTATTTTATTAAAACTTATTTAGTTAAATTTTTTATAAAATTATAATTTTCTTTTATTATATATATAAAAAGTTGTAATAGTAAATTAAATTTATCTAATTTTCTATTATTATTATTATTTTAAATACTAAAATTTAATTTTCTTTAATTATATATAAATTAAATTTATCTAATATTATATTATTTCTATTTCTATTTTAAATACTAAAACATATATTAAAATATTTAAAACATATTTATTATACAATTCTTTTAATTTTATATATTATTATATATAAACGTATGTTGAAATAGTATTTTATATATACGATTTTTTTAAAAAAAATTAATATGTTGAAATATATTTTAATATTAAAATCGTATATATAGAATACGATTTTAGTTAGAAAGCGTAAATTCTATGTACGATCTTCAATGATTCACCATTTTATTCTATCTAAATCTCATTGCGATTGACATTTATCTATTTTGGAAATAAAAAATAATTATTCATATTGGAAATACCAAAAAAAAAATTACACTAGTTTGAGAAAAAAAAAAAACGGAAACAGTTATTTACAAGTTGTTGTAGAGAGTGAATCCATCCTCTCTCTGGTATGCTTCAGATGCAGGCAATTGTTTCTTAAGCTGCAACTTGAGCTGCCGCAAGCCTAGCAATTGGAACCCTGCAAAGGTGTCCTCATAGTTTCAGTTTGACATTGCATAATATAAAATTTTCATTTTCTGATATTGTTGAACTCAAAATCTGACCTAAATGGAGAACATGAAACATAGTCAAGTCCAATTTTTGCAAAGAATGCAACAGAAGAAGGCTCCCCACCATGCTCTCCACATATTCCAACCTGATAATCAATATAGTGTTTTATCTCCATTTCTTATATTGTACCAATAAGATGTCTAACCAAAAAAATTAATTTAAATTTCTATTACCTTTAGGTTTTTTCTAGCAGCACGACCCTTTTCTGTACACATCTTGATGAGTTGACCCACACCTTTCTGGTCAAGTACCTGCAATTATTCTCAAAATTTTAATTCAGCAACCGTCCTTCATTATATGTAAATGGCGAAACAAACATCAAGCAACTAACCTCGAATGGATCATGCTGCAGAATCCCACTGGAGAGGTAGATGGGAAGAAATTTTCCAACATCGTCTCTACTATATCCAAATGTCATTTGAGTAAGGTCATTGGTTCCGAATGAAAAGAACTCTGCTTCCTTTGCAATCTAGATGAATCCATTATAAGATAACAAAGTGTAAATAACAAAAAAGGACAAATGTTCCTTTTAACTCCTACGCTGCAATTATAAATCTACAAAAGGGTTCATGATTACAATGTACAGGTAGAACAAAAGTAAATGCAAAACAAGACTGTTTTTCTTTATGTCTTTCTTGAATATTTTATTTGGAGTTCCAGGTTGAATCTTCAAGACATCGGGATATAAATGTTACCTCTTCTGCAACTAGTGCAGCCCTTGGAACTTCAATCATGGTCCCAACCTTATAGCTTAAAGAAGAACCCATCTCAGACAACACTTTATCAGCAACATTCCTTATTAACCTCACTTGATGCCTTAATTCCTGCCAATTAAAAATTTAGGGGAATTATATAGTGTAATCATTAAATCAGAGGGGCTTCATTAAGATCAAAACCAACTGATTCACATCGTATTTCAAGAGGCTAATAATTAAGGAGAAAGTATAACATGCAAGGCAATTTTTCAAAGTATGACATGCAGAGATTTTTCTCATAAATTATTAGTACGCGTGATTAGATGCATGTGAATTAATATGTAAGAAAAGGACCATACCTGAGGTGTACCGATAAGTGGAACCATTATCTCTGGAAGAACGGTAATACCATGGGCTTTCACTGAAACAGCAGCCTGAAAGATTGCACGGGCCTGCATCTCAGTCAGTTCTGGGTATGATATTCCCAGCCTGTTCACAGAATTTCAATTGTCAAACATGAGGAATTGCAAATCAAGCATGAACTCCCTGATGGGTCATATAAGACACGGACAAATTGCAGTTTTGTGTCACACACAACACAAGAACTATGAGATGAGAAGGACAAACCTGCAGCCACGAAAACCGAGCATGGGGTTCACTTCTGATAACTTTTCTATCCTGGAGAATATTTCGTCTTCCTTCATTCCTGTCTCAGAAGTTAGTTCGCTGACAATGTGTTCCAGGTCACCCTCTGGAAGAAATTCATGAAGTGGAGGATCTAACAATCGTATTGTTACTGGCAGACCATCCATTGCACGAAATATCCCCTCGAAATCTGATCTTTGATAAGGTAGCAACAGGTCTAGTGCAGCTTTCCGCTTCTCTTGTGTATCCGCCATTATCATCATTCTCACCGCCTTTATCCTCTCGTCCGAAGCAAAAAACTACAACACACCAAAGTAATAATATAATTTGTAACTACCGTATGTTGATAAGTAAAAAAGAATAGAAAAGTTCGTTTCAATTTGGATTCATAGGGAAAAGGCTAAACCTTTAGCTTATAAAGAGGATACTAGATACAATTATCCAAGGTATTCATTCACATTTTTTATTTAGATATAACAAGGAGTTGTATGTTTGTTGTACCATATGCTCTGTCCTGCAAAGTCCAATCCCTTGAGCACCATTTTTTCTAGCTGTTACTGCATCTTCAGGAGAGTCAGCATTTGCCATAACCTGATAATAGACAACAACATATTAGAGAATTCATAGAAAACAAGTTTTTTTATTCAACTCAACTTCTGCAGCAGATAAAGAACACGCATCACCTTCAGATGCCTTATTTCATCTGCCCAGGACATGAAAGTTCCTAAATCATCGCTTAGAGCCGGAGGAGAAAGTGGTTGCTTTCCCAGTATCACCTCACCTGTTGATCCATTCAGTGAGAGCCATTCTCCTTCTGCTATCACTTTATCCCCAATTACAACCACCTACATTATCAATAAAGATTATTCATAACCACAACATGAAGATCTTTTATTAGTATATATATTACATAAATGGAAAATCCAAGTTTACCTTCTCAGCATCATTTACACGGATATCAGAGCAACCAGACACGCAACACTTTCCCCATCCACGGGCTACAACAGCAGCATGAGATGTCATACCACCTCTAGCCGTCAAGATTCCAGTAGCTGCGTGCATGCCTCCAACATCCTCTGGACTTGTCTCATTCCTCACCTTCAACAAGATTGCAATAGCATTTAATGTTTGTTAATGGATTCCTCGTTCAGCCCAACCATAAATGTTACTAAATCAACGACAGCATTTACATCCCAACCATATTTCGCTAAGTCAACCCTGGATTTTTCTAGCTAAAACTAGGCAGGTACATTATCAAGAAAGCGAACAAAAAGATTAAGAACAAGAAAATGATAAAGTGAAAAAAGGATTACCAGGATAACACTCTTTCCTTGTGCATGCCATTCTTCAGCATCGTCAGCAGTGAACACCACCTGCCCTATTGCGGCTCCAGGGGATGCAGGCAAACCAGTGGCAATGATTTTGTCCTTGTAAGTAGATGGATCCTCAAACTAACCAAATAAATTTAGAGCAGTTAATGCACGCCTAGTACTAATTAACCTTTTATAGGAAAAGAAAAGATTCATCACATTAAATACTTCCTTTTCTAATAACAAGTTATAAAATGTATTTTCTTAAAATCAACGTCAACATTTTCCTATGTGTAGAAGGAAGTCAAAGGAACATGATAAATGGATGATGGTAGGACAAGTATATACCTGTGGGTGGAGAAGTTGATCAAGATGCTGTGGCTCTACCATTTTGATTGCAGAACGAATGCCAACAAGCCCCTCATTAACCATATCTACGGCTATTTTAACCGCACCTTTACCAGTACGTTTTCCGCTTCGACATTGCAACATCCACAACCTATTTTCTTGGACAGTGAACTCAATATCCTACAATATAATTGCAATTTCAGAAGGTTTGTCTATCGGTCTATTTATACAATTAGTATAAATTATAAAAGTAAAAGAAATATATACATAGATTAAATTTTACCATCATATCCTTGTAATGTTTCTCTAGAACTTCACAATTCTCCACGAGTTCCTTATAAGCTTCTGGCATGCAAGATTTCATGATCTCCAAATCTTGAGGTGTCCTGATTCCAGCAACTACATCCTCTCCCTAACAAAAACAATTCAGTATTTATTTGCTGAAGCATCAACATCAAGAGTAATTGATACCATCCACAAGTTAACGGATATGATAATGACATGGGAGAAAGAATAAGTAGATCACATGTAACCTGAGCATTAATTAGAAATTCGCCATAAAGTTTGTTTTCACCAGTGCTTGGATTTCTCGTGAAAAGGACGCCAGTTCCAGAAGTATTCCCCATGTTACCAAACACCATGGACTGAATGTTTACAGCAGTTCCCTTTAGCCCAGTTATTTGATTAATGTTCCGATACTTAATTGCCCTTGGGCTATCCCAAGAATTAAAAACAGCTTTAACAGCTAATTCTAACTGCTTCTTTGGATCTGCATTAGTAAATGAATAAGAAGGATAAGCGATTTTTTTTTTTCTTATAAACAATGGCTTGGATGATGAGAATATATCACAACAAATAGTGAAGAAGTTGGTGTGAGAGCACCTGAGGGAAACTTTTCTCCCCTGGCTTCAAGGTACACATTCTTGTACTGCTCAACAAGATCTTTGAGATCATGGGCAGTAAGATCAGTGTCAAGTTTAACACCTCTTGTACTTTTTAGCTTTTCTAACTTGTCCTCAAATAACGAGTGTGGAATGTCCAATACCTAAATGAAACATAAAAGAACAGTTGGAAACAAAAGCAATGGAAGACATACGCATTGACTGAGGGATTCTAGTTTTCAATTCGTTTAGTTTTAGATGCTAAAGAAAGGTCGACAGTCTAGAAAAGTAAGCCAACACAAAGCAAAGCAGAGGGTGTAAAAGAACCACTCACAACATCTCCAAACATGTCTAAGAAACGTCTATAAGAATCATAAGCAAACCGCTCTCCACTTTTTGCTGCCAACCCGACAACCACTTCATCATTCAATCCTAGGTTGAGAACTGTGTCCATCATCCCAGGCATGGAAATCTAGAAAATGCAAGGAAAACAAGTTTAGGATATAAACATGTCACACACACAATAAAAGAATCAGAGTTAAATCAAATTCGAATACACTAATAAATAGAAGTGGATGTTTCAACAATCATAGAAAGTGAATTTCCTCTCTACAACTTAAATTAACATACTATTATCGAAGATTAAAAGAAAAGATTGCTATTTTCTTGAATCAAGAGCTTTACAGCTCGAGTTTAATCAATGCTAGTGACAAAAAAGTTCATTTTCTTGCATGTTGTTCCATCATTTGGAAACCAATGTCAATGTCAAAATAAGTAGCTTATGCTTATTGGTGGTACTCATTTTTCTTTAGGCCCTTTACATATAAAGCTGAATCCAAATTCCAAATGTGATCCTAGGATGAGGCACTTAACAAGAATACAGAAAAAAAAAACAAAACCCAATTACTTCCTACCGCAGCACCAGAGCGAACTGAGAGTAGAAGAGGTTTTGAAGGATTTCCAAGATTGGCTCCCATTTCATTCTCCACAAAAACCAAGCCTTCAAGTACCTCCTCCCACAAGCAATTTGGTAGCTTCTTTCCATTCTGTTGATATTCTTGGCATGCTTCCGTTGATATAGTGAATCCAGAAGGCACAGATAAGCCAATGGTTGCCATTTCTGCCAGGTTGGCTCCCTTTCCTCCCAACTGTAATTAACAAACATGCAACTGTTGATCAATTTAAAGGGAAAAAAGTAGCCCTCATTTTGCTTAACATGTGTACATGTTTTATCATCTTGCATGAATAAATAAGTAAATAGTATGAATGACAAAGATGTAACATGTTTTATTATTAATTGAATGACATATTAATCATAAATGGAAATTGCTCAGCAGCGAATAAATGATATTAAGCAGCATTTCTTTTTAAAATGTGAAAGATCAATGTATGCTTACCAAGGACTTCATGGCCTTGTTTCCTTCACTTGTACCTTTGCCAAAAGTGAATACCTGCTGTTTAAAACAAACTCAAAAAACATTAGCTACACCCCACTCCACATTATTATCATAAAGTGACAAGCTTACTTTTAAAAGTGTGGTCAAATGACATATTCACATAGTTATGGGGGAAGAGGACAATTCCGATTTTATTATGATATCATTGTTTCCCTCGTGCATTGAAGTAAATAACTTGACTGATCACTTATTTAATGATTTGTTGAGAAAATTCATTTTGAATTTAAATTTAAAATAAGTAATTTTTAAAAATTTATTGTTTATTAAAAAAGGTTACTTATTTATCAATTTACTATTTACAGGAGTTTTTATAAATTTGATTATAAACAAGTTGAGATTAAATATTTTATCAGTTATTTAATTTCTATTGTTTGGTCCATTTTTAGTTAATTTCTATTCAATAAAAATGTAAATATTAAGTTGAAAAACTTCCTTTGAATAGTAAGTTCACTTGGATATTTTTTTATTGACGTGGACGGAGTTCAGCCTTATTAATATTTGGGCCTTACATTATAATTTGAGTTCTGAGATTTTTTGTGTTAAAACAAACAAACTTGGGTCTCTTATGGGTGCATCTTGTCATCAACTCACTTGTTTCTTTTTGCACCTTATAAAATTTTGTAGCACCTTCTTCATTTTGAAATAGACTTTTTAGAATAGACAGAATATTCTAGAAAAGTCGTTATGAAAGGAATGGAAGGTACAATAAGTTTTTCTTTTTCTTTCATGGATATCTTCCACAATTAGATTAGAGTTAAAATAAATTGCATATATTTTTCAAAATCTAACGCTTTACTTTAATAATTTATTATTACATTTAATTATAACTCATTTTCTCTCTACATTATGTGAAAAAGTAAAAGAATATTATAACACCCCAAGATGTTTAAAAGTCATTTTTCCTTCATCTGATATGCATGTATATTCATTTGCTTGCACAGTGTGTGAGTAGCAAAAATCAATCTGATAGAATATAATGGATAAATCATGGTAATATAACTTGAAATTATTCTTAAAAAAATGGATATATTCAGTTTTTCTGAATTATGAATGTACCTTTTTGGTGGTGGGGGTGGGTGGGGTAAGAATTGCTTGGCCACGTATTGGAGAGTGATATGATCTTCTACCTATGTTCCATGCTGTGATGCTGTTTGATTTTGTGCTTCTTCTTCCACCAACCACAACAACTTCACTGTGCTTCACATATTTCTTCTTCCCATTCCAGACCATATTATTAATATCATCTCCTCTGCTCCTTATGAATATGCCTTTCACGATGGAAGACATCTTTCTTCTATCTCCTGCTCTACACCAAATCACACAACCAATTCATTCATTTTTTTTCTTTCTTGTATGGAACAATTTTCATGCAGACAACACACATATACCAGATTAGATATTCATATTCAGTTTATCAGAAACATGTTCCACCCCACAAGAAGAAAAAATAAACAAGATCAAAGCGAGAGAAAGGCATGTTTTTTTTTTCTTGAATGATCTAAATAAACGAGGTCTTAAAAAAATACAAAAAAGATGAAGAGTGTTAACAAGTCAGATTAGCTGCATAGTGATCATGTAATCAAATTTAACGTACCTGAAGATAGAAAAAAAGGAGGAGGAAGGGCTTTGTTTATAGTTAATACTCAGAGAAGGTTCTCAAAAATGGAAATGGAAGTTGAAATTTTCCCTCCCTCTTTTCTCTCTGTTCTGTTTTTTTGTTATATTCCAAAGTTTTAATAGCCAAATATGATGAGAAATGAGTGGTCCAAAATATGGTTATGAACAAATTCCTCTTCATAGTTAAACTTTTGACTAAGTTATTCAGACATGTCAGCGTTTTTGTTAGACTGTATAACAGTTTTAATGTTTTTATTTTCTTCAAAAAAGAGTTTGTTTTTCTATGAATTATCAAGTTTGCCCTTTGTCTCGCGCAGGATAAGGGTACGTGGCACAATAATTGAAGCAAAGGAGTCCTAAATGAATAAAACTCATGTTTTGTCCTTCTAACCATTTTTTTTCAGAAAATAAATGAGAAATTTCAAGATGCACAATTTTTATTTATTTATTTCGAAAAAATTAAATTCAAAACTAAAGAATTATTTAAATTTTTTATATTTAATATGATATGTGATATATTATTTCTTAAAATAATTACTAAGATGTGGCTTCAATAATTCGAAGGTAAACAGTTCGTAGTTTTTCCGCAATAAGGAGTCTTCTAGATAATTATGAAACTTATCTTCAATCCTTCTCCCAAAAAAATCATCTACTTATCTATATTAATAAATAATAAAAATTAATTTAGATTTAAAATGTTCTTAACCACACTTTTTGACCTTTAATTGCTGCATAATTTTTCACAAATATAAATAATATTTCGCTGTCAAGCCTAAAACAACTATTAAATTTGAGTGGTTCTATTTTATTTATTATTTGGATATATTTGAATAACTATCTTTATAAATGTTTTTAATAAAAAAATAAATTATTTTTCATAAATTATTAAATTATTTTTATTTATTTTTTTAAAGCATGGTTCGGTCTAGATTAAGATATTTTTGAATTGGATAAGTATTAATTAATTAGATAGTTACCCTTATTGAAAAGACTTATATTTTTTTAACTAATACGTTTTCTTATCAATAAACTCGAGACTCAATTTGATCGCATACTTAAAAAATAACATGTTGGAGTTTTTTAAACTTGTCTAAACAAAAATAAATAAGTTACATCCGCAGTTTTAAAAAGATCATTTAATTATTACATTGGATAGAAAATATAAATGTTTAATTTTTTTCAAAATATTAATATTAAATTAATTAACAACATTTTATTTGAATAATGAATGGTATCCAAATTGGGTGATAAAGTTCCAAAATGTTATATTACTATATTTTTTTTGGTCTAGAAATAAGAATGGTGGTGACTGAAAAGTGTTGTGGGACCCAGGAAGGTCGAGTGGAATATACTTTAGATCCAAGTAAAGGATAACACGTGGCCACGGCTGAAGACACATTAAAAATAATTATTAATCTCTAATACCATCCATTATTTTCTGAATCTTATCTTCCATAGTTTTTTTTTATCATTTTTATTTATACACATATTAAATTAATTTGAAATATTGTTACATAAATATTTAATAAGATTCACCTTATTTCACAACATTTTAACGAATAAGATAAAATAGTGAAAGAAACAAAGGGAGATTCCCAGATATAAACACTTGTAATAGCACTCAGTGACACACTTGCGACAATGGTTGAACTCAGTGACAATAGTAAGATTCCTCACACACAAACTCTAGATATAAAAAATAAACTAAACAAATAAAGAACATATAGACACACATAATAAATAGAAATAATATAGGAGAATGAGAATATTTTTTTTTCATTTACCATATTAAAATATAAACACACACACACAGAAAACTTATAAACTAAATAAACATAAAATAAAGCTTCTGTTAACTAATTATGTATAATAGCACATAGTATTTTTTTTTATCTATTTCAATGAATTTTTTATCAAATATTTAAAATGTAATTAATATTTGAGACATAGTGAAACTTAATATGTAAAAGAAATATTCATCTAGTGTGTTCTTAAAATTCTTTATGAATATGAGTTTTGGTCTAATCTCCCATATATTTTCTTTCTTTTTTTAATAATACTTTTTTCATGTGATGACAAATGATTGTTGTTACTTGAGGTGCCAGCGTAACTGAGATCTCAAATTGTATAGTTGTTGATTTATCCCGGCAAGTATACCGAATCAATTGTATTATAGTACTATTTAAAGTACGAATGTCGAACCCACAGAGAACAATTCAATTAAGAAGTTCTGATATAAAACTCATTAAGCATAGAAAATAACTTTGAAAATTTTTTCATAACCAAATTAACACTTTTATCAGAAATAACTCAAAGTTTAAGATGTGATTCAACAAGGAACGAAACTAACTTATCAAATATAGATAAAAATACTTGGGATTGAATTGCATCTATCTTATCATCTCTATTTTGGAATGATACAAAATATAATACTCAAAACTACTTATTCTTGATGCTTAATTTAAAGTCATTCACATTGATTCCTCACAGATGAAATTCATAAGATAATTTCTCAAACACTGATTCCTTAGATATCTAACAAATCATTCAACTTTATCAACAAAATTATGATGCAAATAATAACTTGAAATCTATTCCTAGCATTACAAGTTATTAAGTTTCGTCTATTTTAGATCCTTAAAAATACTTTCCAGTTAAATTTAAGGATCAAAATTAAGACTCAATTGATCAGATAGAATCAAGCAATAAACATGAAACGAAAATACCAAGAACAAGTAGAAAAAAGAAGATTATATATATATATATATATATATATATATATATATCACCAAGAATACATTTGATCATAATAGATTACATTCAATCCCAAGTTAGAAAGCACTTAGCCACTCATGATAGCTCCTCCAATCTTCTTTCTTGATCTGATTTGCATAAGAAGGGCTTATCACAGTAGATTCTTCTTCTAAGAACAAAGGTTTTCTTCTTTTTCTCTCACTAACTTTCCTCTAAAATCCTCACTTCTTTTCCACTGCCCCTGTTTTAACTTTGTTCCAAAATTTATTTAATAAAATTTAGCTTAAGTGAGCCAATCTAGCTTAGGCTAGATCATTCAGTGTTGTTTTTGCTTGGGCGAGCAATTCTAGCTTGAGCTAGATTAGTACTGCAACATTAATTTAATTTGGATAATTTGAGCCTGAGCTAAATCTTTTAGCTTGAGCGAGACTTCCTTTATATTTTTCTTCTTTACTCCTTCTTGTGATCCAATTAAGTGTTTGTTTTCTTTCTTTTAATGCTTCATATTCATCTAAAGTTTACACAAGAATTGAGATTAAATTTCTTCATTTGTTTCCTGGTTCAAAATATATAATCAGATTCAATAATTCTTAGATTAGGGTAATTTTCTTACATTAAGCAACAATTAAGTTCCAAAGTGTTCAATTTTCTCAATTATAAAAACTACACATTGGCACTTATCAATTTCCCCCCAACCTAGAATCTTGTTTGTCCTCAAGCAAAGTAATTGAATCCCATAAAATAAGAGTTCATTCCTCCCCAAAATCCTTAGAAATCAAATCTAGAACAACTTATGAACAAAGTACGGGATAAAAGAAAACAAAATTATGGTGTTTCCAATCAATTTAAACCAAGACAAGATAAGAATATATTCAATTTCCAAGGTAAACAATTGTTACTCTTTACTGAGAATCAAACTAAAGAATTTCTCTCTTAATTCCTCACTGGTGAGTGTTTTCCCTCTCTTTTCACTGATTTTCAAGCTAATTTAAGGTTGTCCTTCATTTATAGTTGACTATAAACACTTTTACAAACATAGATCTTGAGGTCTTTTTCAGGTTGTAATGAGGCTAGGTTACAAAGAAAATTTGGTTTTTCCAGGATAACAAAATGAAAACTTAACAAAAGATTAGCATATTTGCAATTCAATTTCTAATTGTGTTATCCATTATCTCTTCCATAAGATTAATCCACATTTTTTCCCTTTTTATTCTTGCAATCCCCTTTTCTTTGCCTTTTTTTTTTCTTTAGTAAAAAATAGAGTGAGAATGTGGATTATTTTGTAATACCCTTTTTTTCTTTTTCTTTTTTTCATTCTCAAGATCCCAACAGCCACACCAAAACCAATTCTTCTAATTATAGAAATTTGAATTGCACCTATGTTATTCTTTTGTTAGCATACCACAGGGTAGAAAATATATGTATATCATAAGCTAAGGTGCAATAAAACAAATTTCAACTCAAAAAGGGTTATTTTTTGCACATTTCATTATATACTGCAAAGGTTAGTTGTTTGGCTCTGAGTTTTCTCACATCCAACTCTATAAAACATGCGTCAATCATCTCCATGTTTGATTTTGTGATGCAAATTGACTAGAAAATTAGGCAACCTCAATTAACTCTTCATTCTTTATAGTCTCTCAAATTGTTTAAAGATTTCACACTCTCACTTGGTTGGGTAATTTCAATTCCTCATTTGTTCTCAGTCATTGCTTTCAACTGTTTACCTTGTTCCAACTTTTATACATTAATATCCTTCCTCGATTTGAGTGATGGTTTCAACCACAATTTTTTTTTCGCATTTAGTCCTTGATCAATCCATTTGATTGTTCTAATTTTGAACTAGGATTTGATTTCTTTTTCCAAAAGAATTTACTATAACTATTCATTTCCAAAAAAAAAATATGCTATACCATAACCATCATCTATCTATGTACAAAATTTCACAAAGTATGCAAAGACCAGCCAATATTATTAACTTAAGTTTGCAATTAACAAAAGTTAAAGTAAGAAATATTAAACTAACTACTAAAGTCAACTTACTAAATTAAACTACTTAAACTAAATTAATATTGAAATTAAAGTTAAACAAAATGATAAAACCAGTTTTTGTTCATTGTGCATGAGAAGTATCAATCTCCTCTTGTGATTTTGTCCAACTTTGTGTCACAATCATCATTCTAAAATTGATTTGAATCTTCACCTACTGCTCCAGATGGTCTAGCTCCCATTTCTGGTGTATCCTCTGCATAAAAACCAGTAACATCTTCCTCTCCAGATGGTTCAACTCTCATTTCAGGTGCATCTCCAACTCTAATCCCAACTCCAGACGCTTCTGCCTCCCCTAAAAAATTATGCCTGTCCCCAGGCCAAGATAGATAATCATCAAATTCAGTGGGTGTCAACCACAAATTATTTAATATTGTTGATCAATGATGTTCTTGAAGCTTTGATTTCTCCAAATCCATGGTGCTTGATGGAAGGCTGGAGTTGTTGCTTGTGTGAGTGAGATCTGGGTAGATTTATATGTAATCCATTCTTTGTTTGAATCTAAAACTGTTTGGAATCAAAACCTTTTTTAAAAAGTTTGTTTTATAAAGAAGTGGAAAAACAACCATTTGTTTTATCGTTTCAATCGGTTGTTTGACACTTAGTGGTTTTTGAAAAGGATTTGAAGTTGTTTGACTTGGTTGGCTTTGCTGTCAAACCAATTCAATCGGTTGTTTCGAAAATTCAACCAATTGTTTTTTTGAAAAACCCATAACAGAATTTTTGTTAAGTTTGCAAATCAACTTTAAATGTTTTCTAACTGGATAGGCTCTTGCTTTAAATGTTTTTAACAAACCTTTGGAGTATTTAAAAAAAAAGGTTGTTATACACTCCTAAAGAAAGAGAGAGAACATTTTAGACATTTGTGAAAGCTTTTGGGTTTTCTCAAAGAAGTGGAATAAGATTGTTGTAATCTTTTGATTTGATCTTCATCAGGTGTAATCCTTTCTATATCTCTTGTATTTCTGAATACTGTTATGTAAGTGCAGAATCAAAGGGTGTTTTGATTTTTGTGGTGATTGTGTGCCAAAGGAAGTGTGTGACTTGAGGTGTTCAAGGTCACTTCTTTGGTGGTGTGTTTGTAATCTGAATTTTGATTGCATAGTAGATACCTAGTGCTTTATGGGGACTGGATGTAGCTCTTGGGATAAGAGTGAACCAATATAAATTGCTTGTGTGCTTTTCTCTTGCCCCGAACTCATTTAAATTTTGCTTTTAAGTTGTTTTTAACTCTGATGATAAAAACAACCGATTGAATCGCAAAAACAACAGATTGATTTTCTGATAATCAACTTAAACAATTTTGTTTGTTTGCTTTCTGGATTTCTGTATCTATGATTCTGCATTTAACTTCATTATACCTTCAAAGTTTGTGAAAATCTTTCATAAACAATTCACCCCCCTCTTGTTTAAAGTCATATATTCTAACAAATACCAACTGTGGATTTGGTGTGACTCATTTTACTGCACATGTAAGCATAACCATCTACCAGTCTATGCTAATATTCAAAATCAAAGTGTTCTATATCATTGACATTTTAACAAACACTTGGTATGCATGATGTAAAATGACATTGAATGAGTAATTTTTTTTATTTAATCCATGGAAGACAATGCTTAACTTTGAATAAACTCAAAACAATAATCATATCCAACATCAAAACATTCAAATATTAACAAGATTGAATCTTTGAGTTGATAGAAATTTAGCAATGAAACCTTAAATGAATGGAAATGACAACACGCTTGAATGGAAATGGAAATGAGAATGACTATGGAGATGGTAGATTTAAACATAAAGTACTTACTTTGATAATGGAAGTGTAGACGAAATGATTGAATGAACATGAAAGCTTTGGGAAAGAAGTTTTAAAACTGGATAGCAAAGAAAATGATATAGGGCGCAAGGATTTTGAATGGAATTTTAAAATGGTAAAGTTTTGAGATTTTTTTTTTAGAAAATCTTCACCATCAGCAAAGTAACTTCTTCTAGCAAGGCTAGATCTTTTTAGCTCAAGCTAAAATTTGGCCGAGAGCATCATATTTTTCTAACTTAAGCTAGGTCATTTTAGCTTAGACTAGAATTTGGCTGAGAGCAACAAATTTTTCTAGCTCAGGCTAGATCATTTTAGCTCAGGCTAGAATTTGGCCGAGAGCAACAACTTTTTCTAGCTCAAGCTAGGTCATTTTAGCTCAGGCTAAACTTATAGAACAAAATTTCTTTATTTATTTTTTGCATATTTAGCTTAGGGTATAAGAACCTAGCTTAAGCTAAAATTACTCTGCAATGAAATTTTCTTGAAAATTTTCATTTTGTCTTTGTCAATATTTTCAAATCTTTTTAAGCTTTCTTTCATCTATTCATTTCACCTAACATTTCAATCCAACATGACCATTACTCAATTCCCAAATTAAAGGACATCAAATATCAATCTGGTTTTAAAGACATCAAATATTAAAACATACTACTAAATCAAAAGAAAAATTAAAGACACACTTAAAAATAAAACACTCGATTGCTTCCCAACAAGCGCTCGTTTAACATCATATAGCTTGACGCCTGATTAACGTCATTAAAGGTTCAACAACAATCACATCCACTCTGAAACACTCATTCTGATCGTTTGAATATTTCATTTCTTCAAAAACATTAAAGCTTACTTCTTCATCTTGAATACAAACCTTCAATCTTCCTTTGTCTACATCAATTATAACTTTGGTAGTTTTCATGAATGACCTTCCCAATATTAAAGGTACTTCAACATTTTCTTCAATATCCATAACAACAAAATCTATTGGGAATAGAAATTTATCCACCTTTACCAACAAAACTTCAACTATTCCGTGTGGATATTTGATTGATCTATCAGCCAACTGCAAAGTCATTCTTGTTGTCTCACTTCTACATCTCCAATTTTCTTCAGCATTGATAAAGGCATCAAATTAATACTAGCTCCAAGATCCAATAATGCCTTTTCAATAGTGAGATTTCCTATGGTATCTGGCAAAGTGAAACTTCCAGGATCTTTGGATTTTTGTGGTAATGATTTTTTAATCATAGTACTACATCCAACTTCTAATTCAACTATTTCATGGTCATTGAAATTTCTTTTCTTTGTCAATAATTCCTTCATGAATTTAGCATATGTAGGCATCTGCTCTAAAGCTTCAACAAACGAAATGTTAATTTGCAATCTTTTGAGAATATCCATAAATCTTGTAAATTGTCTTTCTTTGCATTTGTTTGTAGGAGCATGTGAATAAGATACATCTTTTATAGGAACACTCCTATTTTGTTTTTCATTTTTTTGATTTTTTTCTATTTTTTATCTAACATCTACAACCTCTTCCTTATTCCTTGTTTCTCCTTCCTCACACTCAATTTGTTCTTTTTCAATCTCTCTCTTTTTTAAAACCTCCTCCTCAACAACTAAGTTTTCCCCAATTCCTTTTCCTATAACTTTCCCATTTCTGGTAGTGATAAACATGCAATGCTCCTTTGGATTGGTTTGTGTATTGGCTGAAAATTGACTTCCTTGATTATCAGCTAATTGTTTAGCCAGCTGCCCCTTGTCTCTAAATTCCTTATTGATGCTTCAGTATTTTTCTGATTGGATAGAGAGGCTTACATGAACTTCTCAAAAGTATCCTCCAATTTTGATGTTCTCTCATGAATGGAAGGATAATGTGGTTGTTGTTGATAAGGAGCTTGCATGTTAGATGATCCAGCTTCTGGCTTCCATCCAAAACCTTGATTTGGATTATTCCTCCTCCCTTGAGCCATGTTATTTGGATAGTTAGATGAAAAGCCACCTTGCCTTCCATGATTATTCATATACTGAACCTCTTCCTCAGATGGATTTTGATAAGAGCATTGGCCATTAAGATGATCTCCCCCACAAAAATCACTCTTCAAAGCTTGATTCTGAATTGAAGAAGAATTTAATGCATGTAACTGTGAGGCAGTTTTGACATTTGCTTGGTTAATGCCTCAATTTGCTGAGTCAAAATTTTATTATGTGTTAAAATTGCATATGAAGTATTAAGATCCAACACCCTTTTCTTTTGCACTGTATGTCTATCGTGTTGAGCTTGGTAATCTATTGCGGCTAAGACATCAATGATTCTTGTAGCTTGCTTTGCATCAACAATCATCATTGTACCTCCTACTGCAGCATCCAAGATCATTTTAGTATCAGGCATCAAACCATTGTGGAACATGTTCAAATGAGAAATATCCTCAAAGCCATGATTAGGACATCTTCTTAACATCACTTTAAAACATTCCAAACTTCGCAAAAAGGTTCATCTGGCCCTTGCCTGAATGTGGTGATATCAGACTTAGCCTTGATATATCGAAAAAGTGGGAAGAATCTATGTAGGAATTTCTCTTTTACATCATTCCAACTACTTAAACTCTGGTTTGGATGCGAGTGAGAAAGGAAATAGACGCAGATAAGTAGATTCAATATCATTTTCCTCAAAGCCCATGGTCCCAACCAACTCATAGAATGTGGATAAATGAGTATAAGGGTCTTCATGATCCATTCCAGTGAATTGATGAGTACTGATTAAGCTAAGAAAAGTTGGCTTCATTTCTAATGATTTGGTGGCAAAAGGTATGGCTATGCTGGAGAAATGCCTTTGTCCTTGTTGCATAGCATAGTCTCCTAATGTCCTTCTAGGTGGATTTTGTCTATTATCAGCCATTTGTAACTCTGTTTGATTGTGTGAGTTGAAAATGTTGGAAGATTCTCCTTTTGCTTGTCCTTGCTTATTCTTTTCTTTTCTCTTCTTGCTCTGATTTCTTCTAGCTGTCTTCTCAATTTCTGGTTCAAATTCCAATTGATCTTTAGGAATTTGTCCTTTTAATAACATATATCTAAGACAACTCAAGCCAGGATTAGCACAGGACAAAAGAATAAGATCTAAACAATTATCTATTCACAAAGAAAACAAAATATTCACAATACTCAATAAGTTATACTTAAGAAATTCTTAAAAGAACTTGTTCCCCAGCAACGGCGCCAAAAACTTGTTGATTTATTCCAACAAGTATACCGAATCAACTGTAATATAGTATTATTTAAAGTGCGAATGTCGAACCCACAGAGAACAATTCTAATTAAGAAGTTCTTATATAAAACTCATTAAGCATAAAAATTAACTTTGAAAACCTTTTCATAACCAAATTAACACTTTTACCATAAATAACTCAAAGTTTAAGATGTGATTCAATAAGGAACGAAACTAACTTATCAAATATAGATAAAAATACTTGGGATTGAATTGCGTCTATCTTAATCATCTGTATTTTTGAATAATTCAAAATATAATACTCAAAACTACTTATTCTTGATGCTTAATTTAAAGTCATTCACCTTAATTCCTCACAGATGAAATTCATAAGATGATTTATTCCTTAGATATATAACAAATCTGTTAGAGAAGATGGCTTTAAACTAGAGGGGGGTGAATTGTTTAAAGGGGTTTTCGCAAACTTTTCAAAACTAGAATGAATTTATTTCAGAAACCAATTGATTCAGCAATTCAGTTAGCCAAAACAGCAAG
>Ga0123342_1002561_pt1 | contig 30053 bp, 19 predicted proteins | sample Turbeawhitnodule_FD_89960 | JGI IMG/M metagenome (GOLD analysis project Ga0123342, IMG submission 89960) | Root nodule microbial communities of legume samples collected from Mexico - Turtle bean Mexico white nodule | ecosystem: Host-associated > Plants > Roots > Nodule | place: Mexico: Nepantla... | reverse complement strand
GAAAGTAACCAGGTATATAAGAGTTTTCAACGAACTTTCTAAGGTACGCACGTTCAGAATACACTCTTTACGCTTGCGAGTTATAGAGCTGACTGTGAGAGAGAATTTGCACGGTTCTTGTTCACTTTGTATTTGGTGATTCGGTCACTGACTTGGGCGTTGGAGTGCGATCGGCCGCAGCGGCGCCGCTCTGTTTCTTTGCATGTTCTTGAGGTGGATCTTGAAGAGGAACGGAGGTGTGAAGCGGTGCACACGTCGATCCTTTGACGAGGCAGTTTCCAGCGTTCCGGTCAACAGGCAGGATCAATTAAATATTAAATATTGTAGTATTTATATGTTGATAGATGTGAGCTAATTCCTTAGTTTTGTGTTTCTGTTTGGTGTTTGTTAGTGTCTGGTATTTGTTACTTTTTGGTATTTTGCGTTCTTTTGTGGTTGTATTCACATTTTGCTTCCCCATACAAACAATGTGTCTACATTGCAAGTTCATAAACAAATATATTCTTTTAACAATGTTAGTCCTACAAAAGAGAACTGGAGAATTGTTGTTAGAGTTATACATTTGTGGTTTGTTACTAATCTTGCTAAATCCGAAATTCCGTTTTCAATAGAGTTGACTTTGTAAGACAAATAGGTAATATTATATTCATTGACACTACTTTGTTCGGTTACATTTTTATTTTTATTTTTTGTACTTGACTCATCCTTACATGTTTATGTTTTGTACTTTAATCATGTTTTCCTTTGTATTCTCTTCCAGGGAGTCAGAATACATGGATCGATCAGGAGGACCTTGATCTATAAATTTCAAAGTGAGATTGTTGATGGCAGTGTGTATTCTTTCCAATCATTCATTGTTGCATCAAATGGTGGCTCTTACAGAACACACCACCCTTATAAAATCAATTTTCAGTTTGGAACAAAGATAACTTCAGTTGATGCTTAACTGGTACCAAAATGTAGTCCAAAATACATACCTCTTTCTGTCATTTATGCTTCTGGTTTTGAAATTGATTACTTACTAAGTATGTCCAAAATTTAAGTTAACATTCACATTCAACTAACTACATTTATATAATTATTTCATTCATTATTATGATTTTTGCTTTCAAGTAGATATTATAGGAGTGGTCACAGGAGTTAGAACTGAAAAAGAGTTGCAAAAGGATGGAAGGAAGACAAAACTAAATGTCATGTGCTTAGAGTGTGATGGGTAATTCTTCTATTTACTTTTAAATTTTAATACTACGAATTGGTTTTAATTACTGTGTAATGAATATATATTTTGTAAATAGGTTTCGTACTGAATGCACCCTTTTTGGAAACTACGTGGATGAGTTAAATGCATTTCTCTCATCTGGTGGAGTACAAAATGTTGTTGTAAGTATTGAATTTGCAAAAGTGAAAGTTTTTCAAAGTATACAAAGTAAATTATTGATATTTTATATTGATTTCTCAATATAAACAATGTCATTATTTCGGCTTCATTGTTAATATTATGTTTTTATTCTTTTGTATATTTAGAAAAGGTTTATGTCCAGAACTACATTGATTATACCAAGGTAAAATATAATCTGAATACTGAAGTCGCACTTGCTCTGAAAAAAGGTTGTCTCTTCACCCACATGATATTTATAAATGTAAAACATGGTGTTATTTAATATTTTAGATAAAACTTATACCTATATTCGTATGGTATATGATGTGTTCAAGTAGTGATTCACAATCTCTAGGACTCAGCCAACTTTTTGAATCTTCTAAACACAGTTTAAAGGATGACTACCTTCAGGTCACTCCTAGGAACACGTTACAAGGCCTTAAGGACAGCAAAGAGGTAATACTATGAAGAGTATTGTCATATATTTTATATAGACGTAGGGATGTCTTTGTTAATAGATAAAAATTGTTACAGGTAAACACCTATATAGTTTTGGGTACTACAAAGCACGTTGATGATTATGATGACTGGTGGTACATTGTCTGCGTGTGTAATAAGGTAGTCCACCCAGACTCAAAGATATTGTTTTTGTGAAAAATGTAACACACATGTAATGAAGGTTTCCCTTAGATAGTACTTATTTTTTAAAAAATTAGCTTTGTTTGTAGTATTGTTGTTGTAAGATATGAATTCTAATGTAAAAATCTAAATTATCTTTATGTATTTCAGGTATAAGATTAAACTTCGTGTCATTGATGAACAAATTCAAACACCTTTATTCTTTTCGACAGGGAAGCAAACTCGCTGCTCAACAAGTCATGTGCTAAAATTTTTGAAAGTCATGATAAGGTCAAGTGTGGAACTAAATAATATTTATAACTACTTTAGAATAGATATTCACAAATTATTTACTTTAATTTAATTATTTATTCAAACCAACAATCTTCCAATCTTTTCAATGATGATACTTGTGTTAAAATTATAGAGGTAAATGACCTTTGACGACAAAGTAGTTTATTCTAACTTATTTAGGATGTAAAATAATTTTTTTTTTGTCTAACAGGATTTGTAAGAAAGTTTTCCACTTAATGTACCAATTTTGGATCACAAACTGGTGATCTTGGGAATGATAGTTTAACTGTGACACCACTTGAAAGAGAATCACCACCCATGTTGCAGCTAGAAGAGGATAATCTTCCTTTGAAAATTTTCAAAAGAAATATTAAGATAAAAAAGGAAGTATTATCTGATTTTGTTTATTCTATTTAGATACTTTGTTTATTTTGTAATATCTAAGGACCAGTGAACTCTATTGCAGGAAGTCATCAGGGTTGTGTAATTTTGATTATAATTATTGATTGTTTATGTTTTTTGGTAGGTCATTTGCCAAACGCGTTCAGTAATGGGTAATAATGAAGTTGTTATTGTAGACCCAGACACGAATAGTTATTTTTTTTGTGTGCAGTATAAGGATGACATTTCTACATGTGGAAAATATTTGTTTCATTTTTTTGGTCTTTTCATTATCTGACAACTTTTGTAATGTGTTGGCATAATTCATATGCTATAATACTAAATGATTTGCCAGTCAATAAAACAATATTCATTGTTAGTTTCTCATTTCATTTCATCTTAGAAGTATACTTCTTTCTCTCTTGGCAGTAGACATTATTCAAAAGGAAATTTGAGGATTGCACAAAAATATCTTGAAATGAAATTTTACTAAAGATTATTTCTGCACACAAATTTGTCATACTCTTTTCACACAAAAAAACTCCCATGTCTGTGTATATTCTCTCTGCAAAATTTTATTCGCTTTATTGTTGTTAGGTGTTCACATAAATTGATGTGATGAATACCAAAGCCTTGTTTCCAATAACAAAATGAACATTATTATGCACTTGAATAATAATTAAATAATTACTATTATGTTTTTCAAATCACTTTTATTTTACTAATTTCATTTATAGGGAATGTAGGAAATATCTAAACTTAGGCATCAATAGGTACTATCAATGTATTGCATCAATTTGTAGCTTAGAGAATATAAATAATATTAGTAGTTGTATTTTTTCATGCCTTATTTATTCTACATTTAATATAATTTTTGCTATATTTAATGTAATGTAATTAAAGTGTAATGTAATTTAGTCTTTTGTTAGTTTTTTTTTTTTTTTTAATGTTTTAGTTTTAGATTTTGCAATTTTTTTACGTAAAGTGTTTAATTTATGTAAAATATATGTAGGACCAAATATTTCAATCATGTACAATGTACCAAATATTATATTGTTATATTGTTGTATTGTTCAAACGTAACTTGGGTAATTAATTTTGGTAATGCTACTTGTAGTTGTAACTTAGGTAATAACCATTAAGAGCACAATCCAATAAACACATACAAAAAAAATTAATGTTTCATTTCGGTGTGTTGCATGTTGTACAATCATACTATGATACAATATAGCAGATTCATTCTTGTACTGGACCAGAGTGCTTAGAGCTCTGCACTCGATGGTCGGACCTCAACACCTGCCATAGACAGGTCAGCTCGGCTCTTGGGCCAAGTTGGCGGGCCATGTGATTGGGCCCCAAATGTATATATTAGTCCCTTTTCATATAACCCTTCATGCATGAGGCCTAGGCGGCTAGCGAGGGGTAGTTATGGACCTAGGGGTGCGTTTAATGTACATAGGGTCTAGTTCAAGTAAAACATTTTCTTTTAAACCTAAGCCCATGTGTGTTAGGGCACGTAAAGGTTAGGTTGCATGTATGCAGGAGAGAAGTGTAGCGCCACGTGGAGGGTGCCTACGTAAACAGACTGAACCCCTAATACTGGTACATGAGTTGGTAACCTGGTGGTTATTCTGTTATTATTTTATGCACTCCCTAAAGGAAAGATTTCATTCTGTTGCAGCACCTTGAGGGTGTGCCCTTGAATAGAATATTTTCCAGTTGAGTATGCTTTCAGTTGAGATTAGATTCTCGTGATAGAAAGTTGTTGCAAGAGGTAAGCTATAAAAGGGGCTTGAGACCCCATGTAAACGTACGTTGTTTCTAAGACTGAAACTTGTTACTTCTTATTTCTTATAAGCCCTCTACTGACTTTATCGTCGGAGTGCAATCAATAGGTAGGGCCCTCTATGTCTCAACGGAGCCACGTTCCAACGTAACAAAAGGGAAGAGCAGATTCCAACAGAGATAGACGGAGTCAGAGCTTGTCTTCAGAGTCAACCGACGACTAGGTCAACCGACAAAAACATTTGGCGCTCATGAGGCCCGATAAAATCAGGTCCCACCCGCAGTTGTGCTCAAGCTTTTAGGCGTGATGAGAAATACGAGGCAAGGTCTGGCAGGACCAGAAGGAAGTGACAACCCCACCATACAATAGCTCATGGAGACCAATTGCGCCCTTCAAGAGACAGTGACGACATCCAGGGCTGACAAAGAGAGGCTCATGGCAGAGGTTCGAGCTGAACATGTACTTAGGCAAGACCAATTCAGGGCAGAGCTAGATGTGTCACGAGCAAGCAATGAGGAGCTACGCAAAGCCAACAAGGAATTGCGTAGGGACCTACAACGGCTGAGAGAGTGCTCCACAGGAGAGCGAGGCCCGACCATTCAAGCAAGGGCTCGTCCCATGCCAGTTTTGCAGGCGATCATGGATGTTATCTTACTGACTAGTTTCATGACGCCGAAGATTGTTTTTACAGGTACAGAAGACCCGGAGGCCCATCTCACAGCATCTAACACGCATATGATGATCTCGGGAGGAACGGATGCCATGCATTGCAAGATGTTCATGGGCACGTTCACAGGTATAACGTTACAGTGGTTCATTGGCCTCCCAGATGGCCACATCACCTCTTCCGATTAGTTTTCTGCATTGTTCAAGGAACAGTTCATTGTCAACCGAGCACAACCGCCTATCCCTTTCGACCTTTTCAGGGTGAAACAGAGGCAAGGACAACCTTTGAAGGATTTCTTGAACAGGTTTGGGGCGTTCGTGGAAAAACTCCAAACCCAGGACAAGGCTTTGATGGTCCATGCCTTCGGGCATGGATCATGTCAGGGCCATTCAGTGACTCATTGAACAGGAACCGGGAAAGGACCTTCGGGGAGATCTGGCGACGAGTTGGTGCCCACATCATCATGGAAGAAGCTATAACGGTAAAGCGCGGGAACACGTACACAGGGCATGCCAAAACCAAAGAAGGCGATCGAGCCCAACCAATGAGAGTGCATGAAGTTGTGACCGAGAAGAGGTCAGACACCGAGCGAGCACCTTATGCGCAAGAAAAAACCAGTTTAGGTCGAAGGCGAAGAGAGGTGATGACGGTAGAGGCGCGAGAGCTTGATCAACCGACCGAGCCCGACCTTTACCAGGCTAACTTGAGAGACGTAGTCCCACATGAGGACAATCCGGTCGTGATCTCGGTCGTCACTGTGGGAAGAAGAGTACAGAAGAGGGGGGTGAATTTTTTATAAGAGATTTTCAAAAACTTTTGAAGGTTTAATGAAATTTTGTGTAGAAATCCAGAAGAGGAATCAAGTTAGCCAAGAACACAAACTATTTTAAAGCAAAACACAGAAAAACAATCGGTTGTTTCTTCGAATCAATCGGTTGTTTATACTAGTTAAAACTTAAACAACTTAAAAACAGAATTTAAAGGAGTTCAGAGAAAGAGAAATGCACACAAACAGTTTATATTGGTTCACTTTTACAACAAGAGCTACATCCAGTTCCTAGAAACTACTAAGTAATCCACTAAGCAATCAAACCTGATTACAAAACACCACACACCAAAGTAGTGACCTTGAACCCCTAAAATAACACACTACCTTTGGCAAACCACACCAAGAGTATTGATCTTGAACACCTAAAAAACACACAACACTCATTGGCAATACAACAACAAAAATACAGAAGATTGAGAAAGGATTACACCTAATCAAAGTACAATCTGAAAAGAATACAATTGCAATCCTATTCCACTCTCACTTGAAAAACCAAAGCTTGATGTGAATCTTGAAAACTTGAGATCAAATATGTCAAACTGAATTTCTCAAAACTATTTCTTACTCTTTAGAAACATATAACAAACTATTTATATTTTCTAAAGATTGGTCAAAACATTTAATGAAGCAGCGTATTCAGTTAGAAATCATTTAAAACAGATTCACCATTTAAAACAAAATCATGTTAGGATTTTCAAAGAAACAACCGGTTGAAACTACAAAACAATCGATTGATTTAGTTTGACAGTTAAGTCAACCAAGTCAAAGAACTTTCAACCTTTTTCAAAACATCTAAGAACAAAGCAACTGGTTGATTCGACAAATCAACAGGTTGTTTTTCATTTAGTTTGAAAAACATTTAATTTCAAAAAGGTTTTAATTCACATCAATTTTAGATTCAACAAAAGAGTGGATCACACTTTAATCTACCTAGATCTCACCCACACACAACAACAACACCAATCTTTCATCAAACACCTTGGATTTGGATTCTTCAAATCTCTTGATCACTCTTGATCAAAATCTCCCCCCATTTGATGAAGACAAATCCCTGGTTGCTTGTGTTAGTCTTGTTTGAATCTGAAACAACACCTGCAAAACAGAAACAATGCAATCCAGAGCATCTCTAATAGCATCTTATGGTTACACATCAACTAGTTTTCTACATAATCACAAGAATAGAAAACCAACCACAAACTATGCCAAAACACACCAAATCAAACATCATATGCAACATAAACTTAAATCAGAGTTATAGTAGGTTATAACAGTTTTAAGACAACACATAAACCATATTCTCCCCCTATTTGTCTTCACAAATAGAATTAGGAAGAGATAAAAACAGAATAGTTCAAAAATAAAGCAATACTAGCATAGAATTTTAACAAAACTTGGCTTCAATCTTCTTTCCCATACTGCAGCTTAAAAAGTTGGTTTTGAACAACTTCAATCTATTCATCAAGGGTTTGAAAACGTGTATCCATGCTTTGAAATCTTTTGTCAAAGTTATGAAATTTTGTAGCACAAAGATCATGAAGATTCCTTTGATTTTCAGCAAAGTTGTCCAACCTATGGACCATGAATCTCTCAAAAGGAGACATTAAGAGAATTCTATTTCCTTGATTTCCAGCACTTGTTCCAGCACCAATGTCAGCAACAGGTTGATCTTCATTTTGAGTATCAACATCAACACCTTCAGCAACTTCTTGATCTTCTTCATCATGTTCAACATGTGCACCACTTGAGGAACCACCATGTTCACCATCCTTGCTTACCCATCTTCCAGCAATCTTGGTAAAACCGATCTTGCTTAGTGAACCATTGTTCACTTCATGTGTTGATTTCACCAATTCAGATGTTTCTTCCTCAAGACCTACTTCAAAATAGTTTAAGAATTTAGAAATCAAGATAACATAAGGATAATGATAGTCACTTAACCTCATATATTTCTGCATGTGTTCCTTGATGATATGTATTCAATTGATCTTGACTTTGCTCATAATGCAATATATGTAGACAAGATCTTCCTGAGTGAGAACATAATGATTGCTCCCTCTTGGTGTTAGAATCCAAGTTACAATGAGAGCCAACAACCTTTCATTCAATTTCAACCCTCCAACAGAACAAGTTCTTACTTGTGCTTGAGGATTCTTCAAACAACTTCTGTAATACTGAATCTTGTTGAAATCTTCCACCACACCAATATTCCCTTTGTTGATTCTCAACCCAGCATACTTTAAACCAGTTACAACAGTTCATACCTCATGAGTAATCTCCATATCACACCTTTGACATGAGAAACAAGGTTGTTGCCAACAAACTTCAAGTTGGTGTAGAAAACCCGAATAAGATCAGGATAAATGTTCCCTTTCATCTCCAAGAACCTCTTTAGTAGTTGTTCTTTGAGAAGACTTTTCAATCAGCTGAAAGAGACAACTTTTGGGTTGTTTATCACTTTTCTACTTGTTTCAAAGCGATATTTTTCAATCAACTCATTGTCTCAACGCCCTCATGTTCTTACAGCCCTGGTTTTTTTAATCCTTTTTTATGATGTAGGAGTGGAATCCATGATAACAAAATGAGAGAGAAAGAAAACAGAGAAAAATATGAGATGCAACAAGAGATGTGCTAATGGGTTGTTTTTGTGTAGAAAAATAGCTGCAGAGGGTTTTATAGCAAAATAGAAATCCTCTTTGATCCTTTGGTTGCAGTCAGTTTCAGTCTTCAAGAAGAGGAATTTGGTCCAAGCTTGCACAGTAATCACGTCAGCCCATACCAAAAAAACACATGGTTAGCACATGTGGATTTGATTAGTCATATAGGCACTTGAATTTCTAAGATATGGAACATATTCCTTTTATGGCAAGAAGTAACCTCCTCCTGAACCAAATCACACTCTTATGACTGCTTTATTGACTCATAATTCCTTTAAGATTGAAATTTGTAAAAGATAGAATGCATAAAGAAATTAAATCAATATTATGCAGTGCTATCAGAGAAGAAACAATCGATTGTTTCGAGAAAACAATCGGTTGTTTCGAGAAAACAATCGGTTGTTTCGAGAAAACAATCGGTTGTTTTTCTGAAGCAGCAACAAATTGGAATTTTCAACAGCAGGGAAAATCAAAATGTAATTGCTCCACATATATTACAATTTAGATGAAGATTTAACACATATTAAGAAAAGAAAAACAACAGAAACAAAGAAAGCCTTATCCTTTTGTCATAGAGCCTCTTCAATGAGTCATAGTGCATGATCAAGAGAACTTCTTTTGGCTTTTAAGAAGACTTAAGCTGGTATAGAATCCTTAGTTCAATTCTAGACAAGATCTTTTCTTTCCAAAAGCTTGATCTGATGACTCAAGAGTCCATGCTTCTCTTAGTATTCCTACAACACGATAAATTCAAGCAACAAGATTTGGTCCCCTTACAAATGTGGTTCCTTTTGATTTACATTTATCACTGGGAACTTCGGAATCTTTGGGAATCCATCTCATAATACCTTTAGGAACAAAATATTTCCTAATTTTACAAAATCTAACAGAGTGGCCTCTCTTCATGCATTAAAAACATGTAACAACCGGTTGTTTCGATTTTTCAATAGGTTGTTTTTCTAGCACTTTTAAAAAAGGCTTTGAAATCCCATTTTTCTTGCTTTGAGGATTAAACCCCAAACCCAATTTTCCAAAAACACATTTTTGGGATGCCAAGATAGTTTCAAAGTTAGATTTACCCTTTGAAAGTTTATCCACAGTTCTTACAAGATAGTGGACTTTACTCTCACGAGTTTTACAATTTTCACAAGCTTTTGAGTGACACAAGCAAGAAGAATTTTTGTAATGCATTTCAAGATTTTCAAAATCAATTTTTGAATTTTCTAATTCTTCTTCAAGTGTCTTGACTCTATTTTCAAGCCAATTGTTCAACCCTTTCAACCGGTTGTTCAAGAGAGCCAATCAGTCAGCTTCCTCATGAGTTTCTTTAAAAGCTTGAAGCAATTGACTATAGTTTTCAGCATTTAAAAAGGCACAAGAACTTACACTGCTTGAATTATCTTCTCCCTCTACCATCAAATACAGATTGGCTTTTTCATCTTCACTTGATGAGGAGCTTGATGCGTAACCGGGGATCAGTGTACGCGCATCATGGCAGAGCTCCATGGAGGCATATGTGGAAGTCATGTCAAAGGGCGAGCACTCTCCTTGAAGGTCGTTCGAGCGGGGTACTACTGGCTGACCATGAGGGAAGACTACCTGAAGTATGCACATCGATGCGAGCAATGTCAGAAGCACACCGATTGGCACCATGCACCCCCAGAGGAGTTGCGATCCATACACAACCCTTGGCCTTTCCACACTTGGGGAATAGACATCTTAGGTCTGTTCCCACTAGCGATTCGTCAGATGAAATACCTAGTGGTGTCCATCGAGTACTTTACCAAGTGGATAAAAGTTGAACCAGTTGCGCAGATAACTGCCCACAGGGTTCAGCACTTGGTGTGGAAGAACATCGTTTGTCGTTTTGGCATCCCAAAACGTGTAGTGTCTGACAACGACACCTAGTTCGCAAGCCAACAGCTGTGCACTAAGCTCGACATCAAGCAGGTGTTCGCCTCGGTAGAGCATCCTCAAACAAATGGACAGGTCGAGTTCGCCAACAGAGTCTTGCTCAGAGGCTTGAAAAGGAGGTTGGAGAAAGCTAAAGGGGTCTGAGCAGAAGAGGTGCCTTGAATCTTGTGGGCCTACCACACCACTCCATAATCCACCACGAAGGAAACGCCTTTTAGTTTGGTGTATGGATCAAACGCCATGATCCCTGTGGAAATCCAGAAGAGTTCGCCGCGATTCCAGAACTTCGCGATAGAAGAATCTAACGAAGGGAGGAAAGTGAACTTAGACTTACTCGACGAGGTGTGAGAGAAGGTATGCGTCAAAGCTGAAGCTTTGAGGAGAACGGTGGAACAGAAACAAAAGTCTAAGTTGAGACCTCGACAATTCCATATTGCTGACCTGGTGATGCGAAAGGTTCACCCCTACCAGTTGGAGAATAAGCTGTCCCCCAAGTGGACCGACCCATTCCGTGTGGTAGAGGCACTCGGAAATGGAGCTTACTGGCTCAATACTTTGGAGGGTGAGCTATATCCCAAACGTGGAATGGGGCCAACCTCAAGTTTTATTTTAATTAATATATTTTGTCAATCTTTATGAACAATTTGAATAACTAAAGGGACACTTTTTTTCCCTTACGAGAGTTTTTTAATAAGGTCGTCCAATGAAAAAACTATTCTTGGAAGATCTTTTTCCAAGATACTTTGTTAACACACAAGAAGGCGACTTGACCGGTATGTTATCCGAGTAAGCGCAATGTATGCATGATTGACAATTAAACAAGGTCTCTTATTCCTCTGGTAAGATTTTGAGGCCTAGGTGACTTGACGACCATGCTATTCAGATGGGTAAACCTTTTCTCAGTAAGATTCTGAGTCTAAACACCCTGAATGGACTTAAGATTATTTAACCAAGGGAAGGTAAGCCAACCCACCTTGGTGTTTGTGAAACCATCCAAGCTCGAGCACTCTATGGAAATGAAATAAGATTAACCCTGTGCGGTAGCAATGCACCACAAAGGTGTTGAGAGTAGACTTTGTGTGTGAGCCAACACCTAAGTTAGATACTCTAAGCCACTAAATTCATTCAAGGGCATACTTGGCACAGAGATTGGCCCTAAATCAGATGCTCAAGTCAACCCCAGCCTTGGGGAAGCATGTGTAAAGAAAGCGAATATACTTTCCAAGTGCAAAAGTCCGGCGCGACCAAGTCGAAAAACCTAATCCCTTGCTCATAGCTAGTCAACGCTCGAGCAAGTGAGACATCCTTTGCGGCTAGAAAGTATGGGTCGTCCATGAGATAGCTCCGCCAAGAGCACTATGATTTACCATGCTGAATCAATGTATTACATTGATAAGGTGGTCAGTTATATTATCATCAGTTGATTAAGTTACGATAGTCATGTTTACTAAAGCATGCATTGTCGATACACTAGTCGAAGTGTGACAAAGATAAACGAGTTAAATAAATAAAGGTACATATACATACAAAGGTTTAAGAAATTGTTCAAAAAGCTGCAAAAGGCAGTTGAGTACAGGAAGACTCAAGATAGTACTCCTCCTCATCCACCAATCGTCTATCTACCACGGTCTTCTCGAAACCAAGTTGAGAGAAATCCATTTCAGGGTAGATTCCCAAAGCTTGGGTGAGGACATCCTCAAAACCTGTCAGGTATGAGTTGGCAGCATCGTCAGTAAGAGCCTCCTTGACCTTCTCCAACTTCTCATCCTTTTGGACCATCTCTTCGCCCCTCTTGGCCAGCTCTTCTTTAAACCTTTCCACATCGGCCTGAAGCTCAACGTTCTTGTTAGATAATTTCAAGACCTCGTTGGACTTTTCAGTCAGGAGAGCCTTGGCTTCTTGCTGCGACCTCTGGAGCTCCTTACGAAGCTTAACTGTTTCTTGCGGGAGCCCACCAACTTGCTGCGAGAGCTCAACAACCTTGTGGGATTCCTTATTGGTTGAGCCTTTCCATCCCCTTAGTTTGGAAATGGTCGGGCCTACCTCACTGCTTGCTTCACCAGCTGGTCCTCCTCCAAGCTCTTCAGTTTTTCTTTGGCATTGGTAGTTAGCAGGGTCTTCTCGAGGAAGGAAGGGGCATCCAAGGTAGGATCCCACAGTCCTCCCTCTGGCACACTCACACCCACACTCTCTTGCACCACTATATCACGAAAAGGAGAAGGATTGGGTGGAGGAGCTTGAGGGGAAAGTGCGCAACCATCTGAAGCAGAGTGTTCAACAGGCTCAGTGGCAACTTTTCGCCTCCTCTTGAAGACAAGCCCAGAGTAGCTTTCTTCATCATCGGAGGGGACAACCTCAACAACAACCTTGAGCTTCAAGTCTTTTGTAGGGGAAGCTTGGACGGTTGCCTTCATATTGTTTGCCCTAGCCGCCAACTCCTTCTTGTTAAGCATACCCAACATGTTGTCTGCATGAAAAATAGGGGAAATTCAGTAAACAAATATACCAATCAGCACCAACAAGAGTAAAGGAGGAAGAGATACCAATATAGGCTTTAAGTCCCACTGAGGAGAACTCTTGGCTTATGAGGGTGGTTGTGTCAAAACCTTCAAGCTGGAGAAGAAGAGGCACACCACTCGCTCTTGTTGGGGGCATTTCCTCCAAGCATCTGACACCATGAAATCTCGGTTTCTCAGTCCAATACAAGGGGAACCCATCTAGCTGAGTTGGGACCCTCTTATTGCAGCGAATCTTCAAGAATTTTCCCTTGAAACTCTTATCAGATTGCTGGAAGAGTGACAACAAGGCTCTTCCAGCCACCCTGTTGAAGGACACCCACAGTTGGCGACCTAGGCATTTGTCCTCAAAGAAATGCAAAAAGACCTCTATTGATGGCAGATGGGCGAGGTGGGTGCAAAGAATGGAAAATCCCCGAACAAATGCCTAGCTATTTGGATGTAGCTAGGCAGGGGCAACATTAATTTCGGTAGGGAGTGCTTTCTCGAAGTTATACATAGGTAGATGAAGGAGAACGTTTTTGAAAACAGTGGTGTAGAAATAACAAAATGGGCCATCTGGGTCCGAGGATTCATTGCAGCAGATCGGCTCATCCTCCTTACAGGGCACTAACTTAAGAATTTTTTGGACGCTCGCTTTTCATATAAAGCAGTATTTGCTCGTAGGAAGTGTACATAGAGGTTTCTCTTCAAAGGTTATTAGAGGCCCAGGGATACAATTTTCGATAATCCATCACTCAGAGTATTTAAAACAAGAAAAGAAAACAAGCACACATTCAGGCAATGAAAGCAACACGTGTTCAAGATTCAATAAAGACAACGAAGCTAAACAAACACAACAATTAGAATCGAATGAACAGTCCCAGAACAGTTGATATGATGATAATGAAAGCATTAAATGATGCTAGTACATAGTTATGGATCAAAGGGGGTACCTTGGGTTGAAGAACTAGTCGAGGCAAGAAGGTTGCCCAGGTTGGGGAAGGAGGTCCAAAGAGTTTGAGTGAAGGCGCGAAGGCTTGGTGAAAGGAAGATGGAGCAGTAAGAAACGACTAAGTTTTTCGAACGTTATAAAACACAGTGTTGGGAAGGGGTCAAATAGCTGGTATCGTTAAAGGCTAGCCGGGATGGCCTGGGAGGGTTGTATGTTATATACGCAGAAGTGTACGTTGGGGTCTGCAGAAGGTGTTCAAAGCCCAGAGGAGGGAGCTGTAGTATGAAGGGCGTAGGCATGGTAGATAGCAGAAGGATGGTGGAAATGGCCTTGGCTGCCCTGCCTCAGATGCTGGAGTGAGCGTACAACATTGCCACTTTGATGCTCCCTAAACAGAAGCAGTGAACGAAGTAGAAGCCATAAAGGATGGATGAGATTGAAACCTGCAAAACCTACATTCGTTACTCTGGTGCAAAATTAGGCTTCTTACAACAATACAGCTACCATGGATAGCTAACTTCTAAGTCATAGCTGTCAAGAAGAACTTTGAAGATGTGTAGGGCAAAGGCCGTGAGGACAGCAAACTCTGAATCACAATGGTAAATGTTCGAAAGTTGAAATTACAGCGATGATAACAAAGTATCTTTGTCTATATAGTTTTTATTGTTGTTTTGCTGACTGGATTCACCATTCTGTTATTGGTGGTGTTACTCATGCTGGTTTTTGATAGGATGCTGGCTCGTTATTTTTGGTATTGCTTAGGCAGTAGGTTTTGTGTGCTTAGAAGAAAGTATCCATTCAGTTTATGTAAAAGGGTTGGGATACCCCTGAAGTATCCCAATTAATTCAATTCATTCTATTACTGATAAAAAAAAGTGACAATGTTTTCCAACCATTTATGAAAGGCCACGTGTGCGCTCATGATGGAGTGTGGTGAAATGTCCACTCAGAAACGTTTTGTGCATTGCGCTGCATGCGCCACTACCCACAAGACACGTAAGTCACTAAGGGCGAGCAAGTAGCCTCTTTGCTGAAGCAAGCTCAGCTCGAGCTTGAGGGGCTTGTGTACTAGGCCAGATCGCTCAGAGCTCAGTGCTCGCTGGTCGGAGCTCAGCATCTGCCTCAGACAGGTCAGCTCGGCTTTTGAGGCAAGTTGATGGGCCATGTGATTGGGCTCAAGATATATGTGTTAAGTCTTTTTTGTATACTTAACATAACCCTTCGTGCGCAAGGTCTAAGCAGTCAACAAGGGGTAGTAATGGACCTAGGGGTGCGCTTAGTGCTTATAGGTCTAGTACGAGTAAAATGTTTTAGCTAAACCTAAGAACATGTGTGTTAGGGCACGATAAGTTAGGTTGCATGTATAGCGTAACGCTGAGGGTGGCTGTGTAAAACAGATTGAACCCCTGATGCTGGTACATGAGTTTTTTTATCCTGGTGGTTATTCTGTTATGATTTTGTGCACTCCAAAGAGGAAAAGTTTTGTTCGGTTGCATCCCCAAGAGAGTGGGCCCTTGAACAAAATATTTTCCTATTGAGTACGCTTTCAATTGAGATGATATTATCGTGATAGAAAATGGTTACAAGAGGTAAACTATAAAAGATACTTGAGATCCCAGGTTAAATGGGCGTTATTTCTAAGACTGAAACTAGTTACTTCTTGTTTCTTATAAGCCCTGTTCTGACTTGATCGTCGGAATGCAATCAATAGGTAGGGCCTCCTGTGTCTCAATGGAGACGCATTCCAACGTAACAAAAGGGAAGAGAAAATTCCAACAGAGATAGACGGAGCTAGAGCTTGTCTTCGGAGTGAATCGACGACCAGGTCAACCGGTAAGAACAAATACAAAAATTAAAAAATATCAACAAACAAAATAAATATTTTCTAAAAGAAGCTTAATTCTTACTGGAAGAACTACGTAATCTTTGAGTCAGAACAACCCTCTGACTTTACAGATACACAGATAACATGTATTCAAATTGAAAAACAGTTACAAGAGAATATGAAACAGATTACACCTGATTACAGGAATCATAGTTGCTCTTAATCCACTCTTTAACCAAAGCACAACTCAAGGCAATCTTGCTTTCTTGAATCCAAACTTTTACAAAATCTTTTCTGAATCACTTTTTCTTTTTTTGAAATAGGAAGGGTGATCCCAGATTTTTAGCTCATCAAACTAGCCGTTTTAATAAGTTAAACATGAGCCAAAATAGTTTGTAAATAACTAAAAACAGATAGAACAGATTTATTAAAAGTTGTTAAGAAATTCAAAAATCAACCGGTTGAAACGTCGATTTAACCGGTTGAATTGATTTAACAGTTTTAGTCAACCAAAACCAAAACAGTTCAAAAACCGTTCACACAAGCTGAGGAAAAACAACTGATCAAAACGAGAAATCAACAGATAGTTTTTTCACTTAACTTTGAAAAACATTTTTCTTTTTAAAACCAGATTGATTCAGTTGTGAGTTTCACCTAGCAACCTTCATGGATTTGGAGGCATCAAAGCTTCATTTTCAACAACTATGAGTGTTCACCTAAAAAACTGGGAGAGAGTGCTTAAACCTTGTATACATCAAAAGATGTAATCCCTCCCTAATAGGCAAAACCAATTATATGTTAATCATACCCTCATAGCCTTCATATCTTAGCCAATAATGTCGGTTTGGCAAATAATACCCGATTATTAACCACTAGTGATTGTTGTTTAAAAAAAACTCATTTAAGCCACAAATGACTTGTGAAAGAATACTTGGTTAAGCTTATGAAAAGAATACTCAAGGGATTAACCAAAAGTGGTTATGGGCTAAAAAATATACTCATTAAGTTTGGAGTGGCTTATGTAAAGAATACATAGGGGTAAGCCAAGAATGAGTTGTGAAAAGAATAGTCAAGGGATTAGCAAGGAGTGGCTCCGAGTCCAAATAATACTCAATTGTACTTCAAAATGTTCGTTTGCCTATTGAAACTCAATTTGTTGATTAAGAAATAAATGTAGTCTGTTACGCGACAAACAAACCACTATAAAATATTTTGTGTATTTTATATCTTCCTTATCTCCTTGTTATTACTTGTTATGATTATCTGCACTAATTTAAGAAGGAGAGTAATTCTGAAAGTACTTTAGAAAATATTTTAAAACAAGTAAATTTTTGAAATTATGAAGTTGTGTGTATGATGGTACATCAGACACAATATATGTTAATAGTGAAGAGTCTTTAAAACACAATTCAATCTCCTTTTTTTGTTTTTCCTGTTTCTCATAATAATTAAATATTAATAAAATCAGATAACTAATGATCAATTACTATAATAATTAACTAATAATTAGATCGCTCAACAAATTCTCAATTATTTATAATACTTAGCAATTATACCACTTGTTAAATTTAACTAGCAATTACATCAAACAATGAATGATCAATTATCGATAAAAACCTAGGACCACACCAGTTATTCACCATTTTTGTGTAGAATAGGAATTAACCAATTTGTAATGGTCTGAACTTTGGATTGAGTTAAGAATGTGGACCACAAAGCTTCTTTACCATTTTATGTAGATAGGAAGTACATAAATTTGTAATAGTCTAAGATGGCCAAATGATTTAATGATGTAGATCGTGCAACTTATTTGCCATTTTTATGTAAATAAAATATTAACCAATTTTGTAACGGTCTTGAGGTCAAAATTATTTAAAAGTCTAGATCACACTACTTATTCACCATTTTTAAACAGTATAGACCGATTGTGAACCTCGTTAAATAAGAGGAAAATCAACCATTTATAATAAGTGTGCTTTGGATAAGAACTTACAAATCATAGCTTAGTTGTACATAATTTCAGATTACCCATAAACTTTTGAATTTCTTTCACTTCTCCTTTTGTATAATTAAGATGTTGTTATAATCTATAACATGATGATATTACATCTCCTTTTTGTACTTTTAGCCCAATTGTATTTTGAATTAATGAGCCTAATGAGGGTTTGATCAATTATATTAAGTCAAATTAGGTATTAGTACAAATAAATTACATGCAATTCGAAAGAGAGCATCCAAATTCCTTTTTTAAACCTTTTCATATCCTTAGTTACTTTTTTTCTCTCTTTTCTCCCTCATTATTCTAGTTCTAGCATCTCTATGTTAAATCATGATTATGATCTACAATTTTGTGAGTTAGAAATTGAATTGCGTGATCAATTTTGTGAATAGTTTGGATGGTTGTTCAGTTTTGGAATTGAATCTTAAGCTATGATAATTCGTAATGCATGTATATATTTATGGATAGATGTTTTCATAATCTATTACATACATTAACATTTAGTTGATATGATAAAAGTCCTAAATGACAACTTGTGTTTCAAAAAACATAACTAAATTTGAATTAAATTGATTTATGTATCTAATAAATTATATGTGAGTTATATATTGAAAAATTAGACAAAAACGTAGTTATTTTGGTATTGACTCAGTATCACTATGACACGCATAATTTATATAGATATTACAATACTAATCGCAAGGCAACGATGAAAAAAAAAATGTTATCTAAATCTAAATTCACGGCTGCATGTTTTATATTTAAGAAAGTGTTGTCAAGCATATTTTATATTTAAGAAAATGTTGTCAAAATGTTATTTAATGTTAAAGTAACATTTTTTCTAAAGTCGAAAATGATAATATACAATACTCCATTATAATACCTTGTATCAATACATATCATGCATATATAATATAATACCATGTATCAGTACATATTGTTTTATGCATATTTACATGCTCTAATATCTATTTCTCTTTACTCTAACATATCAATTTTTTTATATAATAAATATGACTAAACATTAAACTGCTTATTTTCTATTATACTATTATTCCGTATGTCTATACATTTACATTTCTTAATCACTGAACAAATTTTTTGTTAATAAACCGTAAGAACCTTATATCAGTAATAAACAACTAGAGGCTTAACGCTTATAATAAACATGTTAAAAGAATTCATTAAACAATGTGATTAACCTATTTCTATATATAAAATCATTTTTTAATGGTAATCATATTTCTTGTTTTAACCATTAGTTCAAATGCAGTGTCAATACACAATCTTTTTATATATCATCTAATAATAGTTGAATGATTCTTAGCAACAACTATTTGCATAATATATGAAAAGAATTATATCAATACATAAGAATGCTTGCCTTCAGTAACTAAAAGAAAACACATTATTTTATGATATTATATATTGCAAATTGTTTTAAGTGTGAAAAAGAAAGTGACCTATAAGAAAAGTCTAATAAAAGTCTAATACATACGCTCAAGCTAAATCTAATAATGTTATATATCGAGAGATATTACATTATCATAATTACAACAAAGACATTAACAAAAGGATTGTTTTAAAACGATCAAAATTTAAACACCTGGCATATAATTAAGACAAAGGCACATATAGAAGAAAATAATTACTATAATGATTATCCATGTGTTAAGCTTTGCTATTGCATTCCAGCAATTGAAAATCTAGGAAAAAGAAAAACATGACTCACACGTCAATTAGTAAATTAGCAGAATCTAGACAACCCATTAGGAAGAAATGTATAATGTGGAAAATCACTGGTATGAACCATGAAAAGTGATTGATAATTTTTCCTCAATTATTACATAGACGTACTCTCAAGTAAAACATGTCACATCCATAATTATGCCTCTCGATCATGCCCTTAAACATCTAACACAAGATATTTCCGATGTGTATATAGAGTGGAGTGGAGAAAAAAAATTTATTTCTACCAGTGATATATTATAAGAAAGACATAATTATAGTTAAGATTTGTTTTCCTCTTTTTGAGAATGGAGGATTGAAGATTAATAACTTCCAGTACAAAAATAATGTTTACTTTCTCAAGCTTACTTGAAATTTTGCTTATAGTAATAAGTATTGGTTTTTTTCTCTTGAAAGTCATAGTTCTTAAATCTAGTACCAATTTAGATTGGCTTATAGCTCCTCTTCTATTTGGCTTGAGGTTAAACAGTTTTATTACACTATTCTTGAATACCTCTTGAACTGTTTGTACAGGTACTGTTATTAATTTCTGGAATGATAAATGTTGTTCTTCTACTTGTTTATCAAACATTATAGGGGTATCTGATGGTTCTAGAATCCTGATGACTACAACCTAATTCTGAAATGGTCGTGATTGGATTATTCCCTTGCCTTTACAACAGGTGAATCATTTTTTTGAACATATCATGATTAGGCAAGAACGGGATACTCCTAATTGGATTCTGGAAGACTATAGTCATTTCAGTCTCAAATCTACTAGGAATTTTTTCTTGGATCCAGGAGTTCCCTATGGTGGGGTAAAATCATTTGGTCTCCATATATCCCTCCTTCCAAAACTTTAGTACTTTGGAAATCATAAACTTGATTTTTCCACATAGGGTTTATTCATAGAAAACAATTGCATGGGTATAATAGTAGACTTCTATCTAATCTTTCTTGTAATTCTTTATTAATAGCTTTAGATTACCTAAGTTTCGCTTTTGTTAGATTTTTTATATGTGAGTTTTGGTTTAATCCCCTCATATTTACTTGTATTTCCTTTTTTTTTAATAATGCATTTTTCATGTGGTGACAAATGATTATTGTTACTTAAGGTGTCAACCTATAGCTGAGATGTCAAGTTTCATAATGATCCCTAACATGAGAGCTTTTATAAAAAATATTATTAAATAAAAAATTAATTTTAAAGATAAAAATAATATGTTACTAGATGACTAATTAGATACTATTTTAAAAACTAAAAATATTAAAGTCATTTTTTATAATTAATAATATTTTTAAATTAGTATTTAATTAGCTACCAATTAATTTATATTCTAAAATTGATAGCTAAAATCTGGAAAGCTAATTAGATATTAATATAAAAAGTAATTTATAAATTTATAATTTTTTAAAATAATATTTAATTTAGTTAACGTAGTAATTAATTATTATTTTTTTTAAAATTAATTTATATTTAATTATTTTATAATTATACCCTAAAAATATATGCTTTATCTTGTGTATAAAGTGATCCACTTTCCAATATCTAACGCAAGCTCATCAACGTCTAATAAGCTGTTAATTCTACAGAAGCCATCGACAGAAAAATGTATTGTTTTTAGTTCAATAAACCATGTATTCCTTCCTTTTGATTCAAAGATGGGCAGATGGACCACTTGTTAAATATTGGACTATATGATTCATTTCCCTACACATTACACATGGAAGGTGTTTGGTACATCCGAAAGTTTAATATAATTTAGAAATTGAAGTATAGGAATAGTTTGTAAATACTAATTCATCGTGGTAATTTATAAAAGATAAGACTATATACAAATAAAAATAAACTTTCAAAACATAGCGCTTTAATTTATTTATTTTTATTTTTTTATCAGTAATGAATAAATTAACATAGCGCTTTAAATACCATAATTAATTATAATAATTTTGTATTAATTAACTCTAGATCATAACATTATAAAATAAACATGTTTATTTTATTAATAAGGTAGGGAGTGGAACTGTAACTAATAAACTAATGCTGTGTTTAATCTAATTGAGCTTAGTTGATTGGGAATTCAACCACATGGAAGGAAAGTCAAGAACAACAGTAGTAAATAACAAGTCTTAATAATTGAATGCTCAGTTTGGTCATTAGAGGCAACTATGACCTGTTGAAAGCCATCTATTCCGCGCACGATTTCTGGTTGCTGTTGTTTGATGAAAACTGTACACATGTGGCCTACAATAATGCTCATGTGACTACAAAACCTTATTCGGCTTAAAAGCAAAGTATACTTGTCCTTTATTAGTTCAGATACTAAAATTAAATAAGTTCTACTAAATGTTTATTAAATTTCATGTTTATAATAATAAGCTTTTAAGGACAGTTAAGAAGATACTAATAGATACTGCAATTATAATGTTAAGAAGAAAAAAATTATAACTACAATTTTAAAAGCTTGGTTTTAAAGGTAACCATGGCAGTGTTCATTTTTTTTATTACTTAAGTATAATAATATCTAATTATATATATAAACTATTTTAAGTTTTTATAATAAAATGTTTCGAAATCATTTGAATCAACAAAACATGATAATTGGGAGCTAAATCTAAAATAAATTTACCTCCAAAGCAAGTATATCCAAAGCAAGTATATTGTTCTCAGAGTTTTTTTTTTTTTTTATCAGCAAAGAGGATTGAATAAAAGGAACCAGTGGTTCAACCCTTATACATACCTAAACAATATGAGACAATTTTTCTGGTCTCCCAAACCAACAAATAGAGAGAGACAAACAAATCTACCACTAAAAACCCGTACAACTCGTTCACTTTCAAGACTAACCCGTACTAATTCAAAACTAACCCGTACAAATTCAAATCTAACACGTACAAACTCAAAACCAAACCCAATTCAAAACAGAAGCTTAGAACAACAAACAACCCAACCGAAGGAGTATCTCTTATAAAAGCTCACTTTATTGAAAACATACAAGCCTTAGGATCAATGCCCCACTAAGTAAAACTTGCAGAAACAGTGTTAGAAGTTAACCAAGCCTTTAATTGTGCCAAAGTGAACACTTCCGAAGGATCGATCACCCCTCCTTGGAAAATATGTTTATTCATGTGCTTCCATAATTCACTAACTATAGCTATCCAAACACAATTCCAAACTACATTAACCTGGACATGAGCATTTAGCAAAATAAAATGTAAGAAGTGAGTTGTTGGGACAACATGGTCAAGATTTGAGTTTATCTAAATAATTCTAGCAGGGAGAACAAGATAATCTATTTGAATTTTATTTAGAGTAAGTTTTTTTTTTGTCTTTTTTTTCTTGAGATAATTGCTTGTTTACATGCCTAGGATTAAATGCTTGCATATATAATTTGATGGACACAGAAGATGGATATTTGTTAATCTAAGGTAGTAGTGATAACTTTAGTTTGATGATTAAAGTTTCTTTTAGCCAGTTTGAGTTTCCAGTATTGAAAATAAGACTTGTTGAGTTTTGGATTGGAGAAGCTAGATTTTTAAAGTAAGAAATCTGACTTAGATTATTTTAGTAGAATAATTTTGTGTTGCGTGTTGAGTTTGAAGTTCGATTGCATGTGCATTTGATGTTATTTAATTGGATGTGAATTAAAAGAACTTATGTTTCATGTGCTCTAATGTTCTCAGTTGCATGTAGAATTTCAAGGAATTTATGTTATATGTGTGTCTAATGTTCTTCAATTGCATATAGACTCTGAAAGTTCATGTGCCATGTGTAACTTGGAGACTCTTATACTATATATGGAGTCCAAAGTTTATCAATGGTATATATGGTGCACATTGGGTCTAGAGTCTTTACTTTGCATGTTGGACTAGGTTACATGCCTAGTTGGAGTCTTCATTTTATTTTAAGTATTAAAAGTAAGGTAAACTCAATTGTTTTATTTTGAAAAGAATAATTCGAAAAGAGATGGGAATGTTGTTTGAAGTTCAAGTGAGATAGTCCATCATGCACTTAAGAGGAGGTATCGTTGCTCTAGTGAGGACTTTGTCTAACACCCTTGCTCAACGAATTCTGAACCACTTAAGCAGATATTTCAATTGAGTCGCTTAAGTGAGAGTATTGTTCAATATCCTTGCCGAAGCAAAATTAGAAGCGCTCAAGCGGAGATATCGTCCGATTTATTCTAGTCAGTGCTTCGTCTGATACACTAACTAAGCAGAACTTTTTTCGCTCAAGCAGAGATATCGTTTGGTGTTCATATTACAATGGATTTTTCCTAATTTTCTGAATATTTTGGTTATGTATATGTATGTTTATATGCAAAAATTTATTGAATTTTATGCTTCAATGATTTATTTCTTTATTTAAAATGAATTTTAAGAAATACATGTAATGTGAATGTGAATGCACCAAAAACACTGTTTAACAACATATATAAACAACGATTTAGAGTTATTCGTCATTGTACAAAACGCAGTGGAAATTTTGAAAATAAATTCAACATATAGATCATAGTTTACATGAAAATCATTCTCTAAACAAAAATTAAAAAAATTATAACAATTTGGCTAAAAACTATCGTCTAATAATACAAAATAGATGACGGTTTGGGGGAGAACCATTGTCCAAACGTAAAAATTCCAAATAGATGACGGTTATGTCCTATGAACAGTCTATGGACTTATTTATAGGCCCTCGTGTTCCCATCATCCCTCTGCACTTTCTTGTAGTCTCCTCTGCTTTTGTTCTCTTATTCTTTACTTCATTCCCACTGTGGGTCCAGCCTGCATTATTTTTAATTTTTTTGCGTTTTGAGTTTGTAGAGCCAACACGACTCCTCCAAAGCCATCAATACGCCTCTAAAGCCAACACTAATGCACTGCGTATTGGTTTGCCCCTACACTCCTACAGCCACCTACACTGCGCCTCCAGCCATCTACGCTACCTCCACCAGGTTAAGTGATATTTCTTAGGGTATTTTTAGTGATATAATTTTAATTTTAATTTTTCCAATTATTATTTGTCATGAATTTTTAGGTATTACTACAACATAATATCAAATACTTATATAATTTTGGGATATTGCAGGATTCCTTTGTTGAGCAAAGGTCCCAATGTGCTTTTATTACTCAGGGTCGTCAAAACATACTTGTTGCTATTATTGGGCGACCTGACCACCTTGATCGTGTGTGTTGCATGATTAGGGGTTGACATTTATCAATTCTTTGGAACTTTTTCACGATAGTATTTCTCTAAGACACCCAACTAAAAAGCCATTCTACAATCGAGGTAGCAGATCACGTAGGAGGTCACAGAAGAGGTTACTCAAAACCTAAGGTAGGAGTTTGAGTAGAACATCGAGACCTTAGTCTATCATAGTAAACATCTCCTGCCAATAGACCTTTGTGGCTCCCACAGTGAGAGTTATCACATAGGGGAGTTGTGCAACTAATAATTCATTAGGGACTGACATTGGCTTGACATGCCAATGTGAGTTATATGTGGACATGCCCCGGTAAGAAAATAAATTGTAATTATTAATTTTTATTTATATATGAATAGATTTGTACATTTAAGTTAATTTTAGTGTTGTTTACTTTGCATCAACAACATCGAAAACCAAGTTCACAAAGAAAGAAGCAACTTGTTTCTATCGACGACCCTATTGTCGCATTATTATAGGTTGTTGTGTCCATAGGTACAAACCCAACAGAGGTTCCATGAGATGTTACTATTTTTGGAAGGAAAAATTCCATCTCGTTATATATATACATGTTTAATGTGTTAGGGGTTGTAACTGACAATCAAGAGCTTAATATATTAGTCATTTAGCTTTAGATTATCTAAGTCTCTTAAAAATTATTTCAATTTAATTTATATAATTAAATAATTGATTATAATTTAACTAATTATACTTGTAACTATATTCTAGAGTGTGTATTAATGAGGGGAAATAGGATGTATATGGATTTATGAATCCCTAATTAATTAATCTGTTGTGAAATAAGAAAGTTGAAACCCATACATACATCATCAACTGCTTGGTTACAAGGGAGAAATAAATTATTAGTGCTCCATCACTTATAGTTATACTAATAGCTTTTTTAATGCAAGCATCACTGGGAGTTACTAGTGATATCCCTAACTGATGACATTATTGTGTGGTTCTACTCATTACACAAGAAGTCACCTACGTATCTCAACCAAATAATGAATTTTTAATTACATTCTCAATTTGCTACGTAAATTACTTAAGCAACTCCTAATGAGTGTTTTTTTTTATAATTAGCTAATGCACTATGTATTAAATTTTGAGACGTCGACCAAGTGCAAGGTTCAAAAGCTAACATGGTTACACCTTAAGTTTATTTGTACTTTTCATTAATTAATTTTCTATCTTCTTTTGTTTGTAAAATAAATATATATCTTCATTAAGTTTTCATTAATATTGAATTGTAGTGCAGTAAACAAACGGGGGGAATGAGTGTGATTATTATGTAATGCAATAGTTGGTAACCATTGTACAAGTCCATATTGAAAAAGGTAGGGACAAGGTAATCAAGTTTAACTAATTCTTTATATCACAAACTATTTCTACTTTATGGATTAATTTCAACTTACTATGTGTTGCAGGATTTTATGGATGTTCAATCACAAGATTCTACATCAATTGATTATGTGAGAAAAACTTGGGCATCCTATTTTATCAACTTCTACAACATCCTAGGATAGATGATTGATTAAAATAACTTAATTTTATGTTCTTTAATATTAGATTTATTTTATATGCTTTTTGTGTACATAAATTTTGACTTTACATAATTAATTTACAATTTGATTTGATGTTGTTAATTTTTTATTATTTTATGTGCATTTATATTTTTTTTCTATCTTATTATGGAATTTTCCTAGGGTTTATACATGTTAATAAAGAATAGGATATCAGATAAAAAAAATTAAACTAAATTCTTTTGCCACATAGACGATGGTTAAAACCGAAATTGTTGTCAATATTACATAACAACGACAGTTTTAGCAAAACTCATCGTCAATATGGTGATTTTTTTTTTCAAATGATGGACAATAAAGATGACAGTTTGGACAGAAACGTTGTATGTTAGGAACAAAATAGACAACATGCTTTTTATTAATCGTCATCTATAGGCAAAAATAAAGACGATGGCTTAAATTGTCCTCTAAATTGAATTTTTTTAACGACAGCTGGATAGAACAAGGTTTTAAAATTGGTGTTCTAATGCTTTAAAAACCGTCGTCTAAACACCCTTTTATAGTAGTGATGACTTGTTTATTAATAGTGTAAATTTTTGTATGACGAAGGAAGAAAAATAATTTTAGTTGGAATGTATTGAATAATAATATTTGTTGAGTATGTTGTGATATACATGAATGAAATGTATAAAAGAGGATATATGAACCATGGTTGAATACATGTATTAAGCAAAAATACATGTTTTAACATAGATTTATAACTTCATTGATGTAATGTAGACTGAGACATCAGATTGTGAGAAGTTGAATGAAAGTTCGTATTTTCATAATACATGTTCAACCGTAGATATGGATATACCTTAAACTTAGTATAATCCAGGTAGTTGAAGTTAGATACCTGAGCTACTAAAATTATTAAGTATTAGTTTTCAGTAGATAACGCTTAATATGAGTCTTCTAGAAGATGTTAGTAGATATTTCTTGGTGAATATTCCTGATGTGTGAGTTCATGTTTGATTTGTACGTATGTATGTATGTACGCATCTATGATAAGTGTCATAATTTAGTAATATTTCATACAAAAAGATAGGCACTTGTGGAATTTAATTGATAAAATAGTTATAATTCAACCCCTAATTTAAGAATTTGAATCTTTTTACATATTTTTGGATTATAAGATGAATGTGAATGATTTATTCCCAAACTCTTATGTATTGAGGTGATATTTATTTATAATATTTTGTTCTTGATTGATGATTGATATTGTCATTTTATTGTTAAAGTTTGAATCTTTATCTTGATTTTGATCCTTAGATTTGACTGGAAATTACTTATAAGCATATGACCTAAAGAATAATGCTTAACATATTTGAAAGTTAGGAATAAATTTGAAATGTTAATTGTTTTATAACATTTGTTCATAATGATAAAAGATTTTTATAAATATGCGATGAATTGATATTTGGGAGACATTCTTAATAATTTTGTATGCAAGGAATCAATACAAATGATTTTTATATGTGCGTCAATGTTAATCAAGATGGAATGTTATATGTTTTTATTCATAAAAAATACATACGAATGAGAAGGATGAATCTCAATTGCAATTTTCCCAATCATTTACTTTATTTTTATATAATTTTTTACAAATTCATGGTACAAACAACCTTTCAAACAAATTTTTACACATTTTCTTATATTCAGTGAATGTTATACTTGAGATATTAGAACTATTTCTTGTTTCTTGTGGGTTCAATATCCATCCTTAGGGACAATTTAATAGTTATAACTCGATACACTTGTTGTAAAATAGTCATCAATCTAACAAAAAGATTATGGATTGAGTTCAAGTATAAATTTCATTATTAAGTTGAATTAATATAGAATTGTAGAATATCATTAGCTTCTTTTAGTACCTTACTCTTTATTTTCACTTATGACTTTTTAAGACTTTGATAGCTAATTAAATACGAATTTAGAAACTATTTATTAATAATATAAATTATTTTAGATATTAATAATTTTTGTAGTATTTAATTTAGTTAATATAATAATTATTTTTTATTTCTAAAATTAGTTTTTATTTAATGATATGTTAATCCAAATTATAAGATGAAAGATTTATAAATATATATTTACAATTTTTTAACTCTTTACATTACTTTTAAACATCAAACAAAGCAAACTTTAGACAGAAAACATCCTTTCACAGTGATTTAAGATTATTACCTTAAAATAAAAATTTATTTAAAATAGTAAATAATATCCATAAATTATAAATTATATATGATAAATTATTTTATGTGATAAGAAATGATTGTGAAGTATGAAGTATCAATATATTTGAGTATATTTGAAATGTTAGAGATCTCATAATGATGTTTAACATTATTTTATAAAAAAAATTATAAAATTATATATTGTTGGTGACGTCTAAATTCATAACTTGATTATATTTTAAATTTTTTACCAATTTAAATAGAAATAAAAAGAACATGTTACTTTATTTAAACTTTTTAAAATTGAAGTATCAACATCCAAAAAAAAAAAAACTTATTTATTTTAAAAGAAAAATTAGTTTATCAAAAGCTAAACATGAAGATTTTTTTAGTCTTCTCTCTAAACGAAACTGTTGCAACTCAATTTAATGACTAAAACATTAAAATAGATCTACACGAAGTAAAGACTTATTTCAGGCATACACAAGAAAAATTTATTAAAAATTGTAAATGATATCCAAAAAATTATGAATTGTAAGTGTATTATATGTAGTTTCGGAATCTACGATTATTTGAAAAAAATTCTTATATGATGATACAATAAAGTTATTAAATTGTGATATTTTACTTGAAAATTTTAGAACAAAAGTATACTATTTTACTTGAAAATTTTAGAACAAAAGTGTTACTCTTTTAAGGTTCATAACTCTTTGTACTACCTGGTACCAAAAACAAGAAATTAATATCTATTTATAACAATGAACATTAATCACTTGCAGTTACGGCATCTCTAGTTAATATTGGAAAATAATTTATCCATGTTTTCATGGAAGTCAGCTATTAGATAATTGAATTAGTTACTAAGATATTACACAAATCCAAAGGCCTATAAATACTATATCAAGGAGTATTCTTCACTCAATCAATACTTTTCACTCACCTTTTACTCAATATACTTAAAGCTCTTATTGAATTGAACATTAGAGAGTCTTTTGCAGGTGGATCACCACTCGGTTTTCAACATAAAGCTTAATAACCCTTCATAGAAGAAGTCGATTCACTCACACAACTCGAACATCCACCTCAAAAGACTCTAACTCATTCTCGGTAAGAATTGATATGAGTTGATTTAGGAGACACACTCATTGAATTATTGGTCTCACTAGTATTAGATCTGAATTAGAAAATATATTGATGGCAATGAGGATTGCCACTAGAAACAAACTTAACCAAGTGATTAAGTAAGTGTGAAGTTTCTCTTCAAAGAAAAAAGACTCACACAAAGGAGAGATGCAAGTGGAAATTAAAATTCAAAAGGAATTAGAATTGGCAATTATAGAAGAAGTGGAATTAGATAAGAAGAAGGATAGACTTATATGGTTGAAGACTTACATGGAGGTGGAGGAGTGGAGGAGTTTATGCCACATGGAGGAGAGTTTCAACTTGTAGAACTTAGCCAATTTTATAAGCTCAATTCACCCCTCCCCTCTTGAACTTAGACACTAATAGACCCAACAATTGGTATCAAGAGCTAGGGCTTGTATTTTGCTCAAGTGTGTGCATGATGTCTGAGTTTAAAAT
>Ga0123342_1002560_pt1 | contig 30055 bp, 15 predicted proteins | sample Turbeawhitnodule_FD_89960 | JGI IMG/M metagenome (GOLD analysis project Ga0123342, IMG submission 89960) | Root nodule microbial communities of legume samples collected from Mexico - Turtle bean Mexico white nodule | ecosystem: Host-associated > Plants > Roots > Nodule | place: Mexico: Nepantla... | reverse complement strand
TATAAAAAAAAAAAATATATATAAAATAAAATTTATATATATATATATATATATATATATATATATATATATATATATATATATATATATATATATATATATATATATATATATATAGCTTTCATGCTAGGCACCGCTATGCTTCTTGACATCTCAGCTAGGCTGACACCTCAAGTAACAACAATCATTTGTCATCACATGAAAAAAGTATTATTAAAAAAAAGAAAAAAAAAGAAAATACAAAAATATGGGGGGACTAGACCAAAACCCATATGTTAACAAAAACGATACATAGGTAGACTATACCTATTAATAAAGAATTCTAAGAACAATATAGATGGAAGCCTATTATATCAATGAAAGGATTCTCTATGAATAAATCCTAAATTAGCCAACTTATCAGCACACGCATTCCCTTCACGAAAAATATGAGTAACCCTAAACCTGATTGACCAATAGATCCATTATTAAACATTAAGATTTTTTTTATTAATAGTATTTTAAAAATATGATCTAATTTTGATGGATCTTTAAAACCAGGAGATTGTTTTACACACACTTCTTCTTCAATAAAAACCATTGAAAAAACACTTTTAACATCCATTTGAAAGAGCTTAATAATTTTAAAATCATCAATGGTTAATAAAATCCTTATTGCTTCAAGATGCACAAGTTGAGAAAAAGTTACAATGAAGTCAATACCTTTTTGTTGATTGTAGCCATGTACTACCAATCAAGCTTTTTTTTCTTGTTGCAGTCTTATTTGCTATATCTTCTTCAACGTTCTTTAGTTCCACTTGGGACACAAACGTAAAAGATGATTCATCTCTGGAAAAAAATGTTAACCACTAACTTAAGTTCGTAAGTAACCACTAACTTCATTATGTAAGTAATATCCACCAACTTTCAATCTGAAGGTAAATTCGTAGGCAATCCTACATATTTTATTTTTAATTTTTTTCATTATATATCTTTTTTTTATTTACAACTCTAACCTAAGTCTCTTAGAGAATAAATAACCATTGACCACAACACCAGATAAGTTTGTTGTCATATTATTATAGTTATACTTATTATTATGACTATTATAGTTAATATTATTAATACTATTAATATTATTCATATTATTAATACTATTAATATTATTAAAATTAATTTATTTATATTATTAATATTGTTAATGTTCTGATACACCCAATAATCTCACATCTCTTAAGAGTTGAGGTCAATGACACTTTAAATGCTTAACCATTGGGATGCCTCTTAAGGAAAAAATCATGACGGAGCTATGAGATTCACAACAGACAATACCTCATATATAATGATTTGACCGTAGTGATACTATCTTAATGGACTTGAGTTCGGAACTTTATTTTTACATTATTTATGACGGGGTTTATATTATTGTTTGACATATACTTACATGAGTTTTATTTATGTATTATAGATAACATTATACTTTATTTGTCTATGTATATTTGAACAATCCTAACACTAAATATTTTATTTTGATGATAATAAATAATAATGATTTTTAAGATATATCAAATTATAAGAAATATGCATGATTTTTCTAATTTAACTAAGTGTAAAACAAGACTTAATGTATCATTAATATTTTATGATACTATGTTCAAGAATAACATCTTATTTATTGTCCATACATAAACATTAATAGAATCTATATAGTACATAAGAATCATATATTATAAAGTCTTTATGATATGTATTATTTTTCATTATTACACTCTTTAACTTACACTCCCCTTCTATGAACAAGAAGTAAGATATGTGTATAGGTTTTTTTTTTTTAGATAAGTGAATCTTTTATTTGATCTTCTATACACAATTCTAAATTGAGTTTAATGCTTAGAAGATTGTTCATGATAGAAAACATGCCTTTATGATTAACATGTGTACCAATTTTTTTTGTACCAAAAGTAGGTTAACATGCAGCACAAGTAATTATATTGAAGAAGGACTAAACATGCTAAAATAGTGGGGAAATCTTTCCTACATATACATATGTCTACTCAAGGACAGGAAAACTCAACCAAGGGAGCAGCTCACTCCACCTACAACTAGAGGTGTTCAAAAGTGAACCCAAAAGAATTATCATAACTACTCAATCTAAAAAACCAAAAATCAATAAAAGAAATTTATTTTCCAATGAATTTTTTGGATCTACTTCTTTCTCAACTGAACCATTTGGTTTGGATTTCTAATTGAAAACAAAAAGAAAATCAAACTAAATTGCTTATTGTATTTATATTTAATATTATTTAAAGTTGATTAGCACACTAACAAACATATATAAGTATGTTTCTTGGAATGATTGTATTTTACTTAAATTATATTTATACTTATCAAAATATGATAACAAATTTGTATTATAATTTTTAATTATAAGATCAACTAATTTATTTATCAAAATTCAAGAGAAAGTTAAAATTGTGAATATAAAGCAAAATATTAGTGTACTTTTTCCATGATTTAAATTAAATCAAGTTGAACTCTGTTTGATATTTATCACTTGATTCAGGTGACTATTCAATGAAAAATTGAATCAAATTAAATTGTAAACATACCTACTTACAATAGTAAAGTGCATGAAGATCCCAATAAAAAGCTAAGGTTGATTGCATCAAGAGTTAAAACAATTAACATAAAACAATCTTTTACCTACAAAATGAACTATACCTTTTTTTTTCTGAGAATAAACAATTATAAAAAGAAAATGTGAGATAAAAACATTGTAATATCTTTTACTAAATGAAGTTGATTATCTATTATACATTAGATTATATATATTATATTTAAATTTTTACCACTACTAAAAACTTATTCAATAAAAACTAACTTTAAAAATAAATAATAATTAATTATTATATTAACTAAATTAAATATTATTTTATAAACTATAAAATTATTAATATTTAAAATAGTTGATTTTAAATAAATATTTAATTAACTATCAAAGATTTTAACTACCAACTTTAGAATCTAAAGTAATTAAAAACTAATTAAATATTAGTATAAAAAATAGTTTATAATTTTTTATTAATAAAAGAAACAATATTTTAGATATATTAATATTTTTTCAATATATAAAATAGTATCCAATTTAACTAATCTAATAAATATTATTTTTTTCTAAAATTAATTTTTATTTAATAATTTTATTATAATATACACTCAAATTTTTGAAGAAATTGATTTTATAATATTTTAAAAAAATACACATTTATTAATTAGACCACCAGCTGCTATCTAATTTTAAGTTCTATCCAACTCCTTCTAAAATTAACATATTATTTCACAAAACAGATAACTTTAAAAACATTGATAGAAAAAATATTATTACATGCTCCAGTATTTTTTTATTTTATAATTATTATTTATTCCTGATTAAAATTTTATCCAACTTCATTTTTTTTTCTGGACTCAAAAATTTATTTCCTTAAAATATTTTGTTTAGAATTAAGAAAAGATGGTAATATTAAGGAATGAGTAGAGAACCTAAAAGATGATTGATGCACATATTTTAAAGACTTTTAAAAAAGAGTATAAAAATGTAACCTGTTACCCTTAGAAGTGAAAGCAGAGACAGAATAAGCATAGCATATGGAGGAAGGTGGGGAGGGTCAAGAAAGTGATTGCAGCATTGATTTGAAGAAAAATGAAAAAGGATATAATGGTCATTATTGGAAATGGCGAGGGCGAGACAAGAAGTTAGGGGAATTATTAATAGTATGAGTTGGTTGGTAGCAAACTTAGGGCACCGACGAAATCCTGATTGGATGGGTGGCCTGCCTTATAAAACCCTTCCTTTGGATAATGTCCCGCCAACAACGTCAACCCTATGTTAACCTTAATCTTTCAAATCAACCACCTTAACCTTAACCTTCTTTTCTTTCTACCCTCTTTTTTCCCACCCTAATAAACAACCAAAACTTACCCACGCCTTCAACTTCTTTTAAATTTTTTTTTTCAAACTTTACGTCTCTTAAATATTTATAATAAGAAAAATATTAAAATTAGACATTGTTATAGTTTTTTTATGTGCCACACAGATTCTCTGTATGAACTATAATGTTAAATATTTCAAGTTGACTTATCGTTGAAGTAGATATTATAATATTATAATTTATTCCACACTCAAATTTAGTTTGTTACATAAATAAAGACTCATTGTAATGGTTTTCTTATTACAAATACTCAAAAGTTCAAAAATTTGAACTATGAAAAAAAAAAAATTGCGTTACAAAACGAAAAATATGTTTAATACATTTCCTCCTTATTCTTCTTTTATATTTATATATTTGTGAATACTTTAATAATATATAATACTAACAAATTTTATTGAGATAAATTTAATATCATATTATTATTAAAAAGTGAGGAGTTTAAGTCTCCTAAGAATCTGCTTGTAATATGAGAATCGCTTTTACTTATGTACTGAATGAATCTGAAATTTTCAACAAGTAATATAAATTAAATTAAATGGTGATGTATATGAGAAATTAGAATGATATTAGTTATACGGTTAGAAGAAGAGATACATTTCTTCTATTATTATACGCTTTAGTCTCATTCAATTTATATACTGTTCAAATGCATGATCATAATCAATATTGTATTTTACAAGTAGTAGTAATTAAATAGGTACATGATTAGTTACAAAAGAAAAAAAAAATAGTATGATTTAAATTACAAAATACTGCTACTTGAATGAATCAATACCTCTCTCTTTCTTCAATTTGTTTAAAAAAAGTTATTGACCAAATTAAGATCTTTTGAAGGCAGATACAATCTCCAACACAAAGGTCTTTATGTTGAATGAGTTTTATTATGTTATATTATCTTTTAAATTATTTTGTAAATTTTGCTCTAATATAATTATTTCAGTTTTGTAGAACTTAAAAATTAATTTAATTACTATGTTAAGAATGATAATTGTTTTTTTCATTTTTTAAAAGTTTAATATTAAAGATTCTTTTCATAATATATTAGCGTATTTTAATAGTATTTTTTTATTGCTGATAAAAAAAAATAGTATTTTTGTGTAAGATTTATATTTTAAATTCAAAACTTTTATTATGATTATGTAGTTTAAATTTGTTTGTTAATATAATAAGATGGTAGTATTATGATTATATTATAGTGAGTAAGAAAGGTCAAACGGTGAGTTTGTTTTTCATTAATGGTAAAATGTGCATTGTACTTTTTATTATTGAATACGGAATAAAGTGTGACCCACCTATATCATGCTCTCTTACTTTCTTCTCTTTTGTATTTTTTTGGATAACAAGTTTTGTTTTGAATTACTAAGTTCATATTATTCTAATAATGCCTTTTCGTTAACATTTTTTTTTATAATTTAGATCGAAAAATTAAAACTAGTGACTTAAATGGAAATTAATTTTATAAGATTTTAAATGTACCACCTATGTTGAGATATTTCAAAATAATATGTATATCTATTGTAGTTTGATCTCTTTATGTATTAAATATAATCATAGCCAAACATAATTAAAGAAAATTAGTAAGATTTTAAATTAAAATGATTATTTTCAAATCAATCTCTTCAAATAAGTTAACTATAATGAAAAACATAATTTATTTTTAAGTGAAAAAAAAGTACTAGAGAAAAAATCAAACATCTCATTTGAGAGAAAATATACTAGTTGAGTAAAAATATACTAGAAAAAGCTTTGTGAGAAACTTAAAATAATTTCGAAATTCATTTTAAATTTATTTTATTCGTTCAAAACTTAATATTTAATAGATTCAATCGTTTATCTAAACATCACTCAATTTAATAATACCAAAACTAATTATCCTACCAAATTCAACCCTTAAAATTAAAATGATTTTATATTACAACATGTACCATTATCATTAATTACATAATGTTCATCCAAAACACTCTAATAATCTATACAAAGTGTCATCTAAATTTTTAAATTTATACATGCATGGACTTAATAAAATAAAATAAATTCCTTTGAGTTTCAATTTAAATAAAATAAATAAATTAATATGCGCACTAATTCATAGTATAGTTTTCTTTATTTGAAAGTTGTTTAAACAAATATAACTACCAAAAGTTGGATATTTCATAAATACTGAAAACTTAAAACAATATAATCAAACAATATCAAATTGCAAGCAGACATTACTTTTATCAACTAACTAAAATAAAAACAAGCTCAAACACTATACAAGATAAAAGGAATTGAAAATTTTCCAGAAAAAAAAACATTTATTAAAAAATAAAATTTAATCTAGTGTAAATGTTCTAGAGTTCACTAGCTTCTCTTGACAAGATCTTGTTGTGAAAAAATGTAAAATGAAATCAGATTTTAGAGAGAAGTTTTGAGTAAAAGAAAAAAGGAAAGCAATGAATGGAAGAAGAAACTAACAAAGAATAAAGAAGAAAAGGAAGAAAAAGATGAACAGAAGAAAAAGATAAAGAGAATAGGGTAAAGGATCCAAAATCTTACATTGAACATTAATTTTGTTCCCGTAAAAGAAAGCATCATTTTAGTTTCTGATGTAACAGATTAGTGCTTAAATATTTAGATTATGATCAGAAGTTGTAAAGTTTTAATGGTCAATTTTTATGAATATGTTTTTGGATTTATAAACATTAATTATTTTTATCCTAAAAAAAAATAAAAAGTTATTGATAAGGATACTTTTTAAAGTATAATCTTATTATGAAGTCTAGATTAATTAAGGTTCTTTCAGAAATCAATATATATATATATATAAGTTTTATACTTTTTATTAATATATATATATATATATATATATATATATATAAATTGATGCAATATTGAGTAAAAAATAAAAGTATAAATAATGAAAGAATAATTAATGTTTTTAACAAACTAAGATACATTTTTGAGGTGGTTTATAATTATACTTATAAGTTTCTAATTTTGAAAACTACAAATAAATTTCCGTTTTGTAAAGAAAAAAGCTTTTGTTTATGATGATTTTGTAGTTTCAAAATTAGCAATTCTTTTTCTAATTTTTAGTTTTAAAACAATACTTTGAATTTTTATTATCATACTAAAATGAGTTAGAAAGTATTAGTAATCTATAACAATATATAATAGATAATAGAGACTCTTGTGTTTTCAGTTTTATCCTTGTTTTTTTTAACTTACAATATAAAATGCAAAAGGATGCTAATTTTTTTAAAAATATAAAATCAAAATAAGGAAAAAAGTAACTTGTAGTCATAAATTAAGAAAAAGGTTACTGTTCACTTTTAGAATGTTTCTTCTATATTAATTATTTTATTATTATACAATACCTTTAATACAATATGTAATAAACAATATATTTAATCATCTTTTTTTCATATAGTAAAAAAACCATATAAAATAAAAAAAATGATACTTATATATATTTATAAAATATTATAAAACGCCAACAAAATGGTGCATAGTTAATGAGAGATAATGATAATTAAATAATAATAATAATAATGTTGTGAAATTGGTGATAGACGCGGGGTCTCAATAAATGTTGTGTTGTTAATAATGTATACATTGATAATATTAATAGTGAAGAAAGTAGCCGTAATATTTGTGATAATAATGACTTAAAATAAATGTGATTTAGTTACTTAATAATAACATTATTTCACTGTGAAAAGTGGAGCATTTGCTTGCTAAAACTCTAGTAATTCTTAACTGATACAACTTAATATATTATCTTTATACATATTTTCTAAAATTTTGATAAATTGTCAACTTAAAAAAATTTATTGGAGAGAATAATTTTTTTTTAATAATAACTCTGTTAAGGTAGATTGTCTATATACAATACCAGACAACCTTAATATCTCAACATCAATTTTGAGGGTTTTTAATAAGTTTGTTAATATAATTTTTTAACAAAAGAGTAAGATTCAATTTACTACATATCATGATATATGATGTTACCAATTCCATTACTATAAAGAGGGTAGTCTTGTCCTCCTTTCCTCCTCAATATTTGGAGCTTGAGCAACTGAGAACTTCGTGTGGTGTGTCAAAGTGTCCCAAAACTAGTCATTAAATATCAGCATATCCAAACCTCTATGTAGGTTTGATCATTCTCCTTTCCCTATCACGCATAAATTGATAGTTGGAGTCAAACTTTGCACATCTAAGCCTTCTCGTGTAGGAGGTAAACGGTTGATGAACATTGTTTAACACCTCATAATTTGATGCCTCTAGACAATTTGATCTCTTATTAGAAGGCTCCACCTCGACATGGATTTTCTCCTTCCATTTGTCTTGATCTCTGAATATCATAGCCATTTAAGTCTGTGATCTCTCTGCTAACAAAAAACATTGTCTCTCCAGAATCCAACCTCCATAGATTGTACCATTTCACACCTTTTATGTATCCTATGAAAATACATTTCTTAGTCCATGCTTCTAATTTATCTTTCTTGACATGTGAAAACGCCAAGGCACCATACACCCTCAAGTTTTCATAATCTGCAAGTCTTCCATTCCATACTTCCACATGAGTCTTAATATTCATAACAAATGATGGACTCCTATTTATCAAGTAAACAACTGTGTTTGCAGCTTCTCCCCATAAGGACTTAAGCAATCCAACCCCTAATAGCATACATCTCATCCTTTCAAAATTGTTTTGTTCATCCTCCTAGTCAATCCATTTTGATGTGGTGTACCTGCAACTATCTTATGCCTCATGATACCTTATGTTCTTTAAAGCTCATTGACTCCTTTAAAACAAACTCCATTTCATTGTTTATCTTTAGAACCTTTAGGTTGGTACGCTATTGATTACTAACTATGATGTGCCACCCTTTAAACCTCTAAAAAGTTATAGTCTTACTTTTCAAGATATAAATCCACACCCTCTTGAGTAATCGTCTATGATGGTGAAGAAATAAGGCCTTCCACCATGAGTATTAGCTCTCGTTAGACCTCAGAAGTCTCCATGAGCATACTCAAAAGCTTTATTGGACACATGCTTACCAGTCTCAAACTGCAACCTATAAGACTTTCCCAGTACTCAATGATCACAAAACTCCATCCCCTTCATCTTATCACCTCTGAGCAAGTTCTGCTTCTTTAGCTCCACCAAACCTTTTTCACTAATATGGCCCATCCTTATATGCCACAACTTCATCAGATCTTGCATTGTCTGACTAGCTACAAACTCACGTGCTTGAACCATTTAGGATGTACAAATCATTTTTTTCTCCCACTAGCAACTGTAGATGTTCCTCTTAGAATCTTTATCATCCCTTATTCAATTTTGGTTGGTAAACCACCCTAATCAAACATATTGATGGAAAGATATTCCTTTTCAATTCTGAAACATGCCTCACTTCTTGCAGCAACATCTCCTGATCATCAAACATTTTTAATTTGATAGACCTCATACCCTACACCTTACATGCTTTATTATTCTCAAGAATGACCAATCCACCTTCTTTCAGTTCTAAGGTTTCAAAGAGTTCCTTTACTAGGAACAAGTGATATGTGCACCTGATTCCATGACCCAACTCCTCTATGTATCAGGTGTAGACGCAGACGCAAATGCCACCATCACCCCCGTAGACTCGTGGCTATCAAACAGTATAACAACACCAACGTACTCCTTCTTGAGATGTGATTTTTTGCCTTTCTCATTCCTTTTTTGTTTGGGCAACTTAACTTGTAATGACCTTTCTTGTGACAATTAAAACATTTAACTTCTATCATATCATCTAACAAGGATTGCTTTGTCTTCTTCTCCTTGAACTCCTTTTCTTTCTTTCCCTTCGACTTTGACACATTCAAACTCAACCAATTTTCCTCTTGCTTTGACTATTGAAACTTCTGAAGCTCCTTAGCTCTCATCGAGGATTGTACCTCCTCCAAGGTAATGGTCTACTCCTTCCCAAACAACAAAGGATTTCTAAAGTGTTCATACGTCTTAGGTAAGTTGTTAAAAAGAAGTAAAGTCTTATCCCCATCTTCCAATCTCACCTCAATATTCTCCAGGTCATCCAATAACTTATTAAAATACCAATTGTTCCACCGTCGTTCTTGACTTGGTCATTCTAAACGAATACAATTGTTGCTTCAGATAGAGTTTGTGTGCCAACAACTTTGTCATATACAATGACCCAAGCTTCACCCACATTGATGAGCAGTCTTTTCCTTCATGACTCCTCTCAGTGTCTTATCACCAAGACACATGATTATGGCGCTCATGGCTTTGTTGATCATGTTAGTCTTCTCCTTCCGAAACAAAAACACTAACATGTTCACCTCACCCTTCAGAGCATCAGCACAACCTTGTTGAATCAAGATGGATTCCATCTTGAGTCTCACTACCTGAAGTTGTTCTTCCAAAAAAAATTCTCGATATCAAACTTGGTGGTCATTTCTTATTCTTCTTAACTTTCCTTTCTTATTCCCACAAACAAAGCCATGTTGACTTCTCAACAATAAAAAAGCAAGAAAACAAGAAAATATTGAAAAAAACACTTTATTAATAAAAAAAGGTTTATACACAAAGAACTCTCATACAACGATACCTTTACAAAGATCACCCTATGCAGAAGGAGTAATAGAAGATCATTCAAAGCAAAACAATCATCAAGACACTTGTAACAAACACATACTAGATACTAGATACTAGATACTAGATACTAGATTATCTATCTTTTCCTTTACATAAAGTGGTCTAATTGTCTAACTAAGTTTTTGAATATGATTAAGAGTCAATCATTTGATAATATTAAAGATATTTTAAGAATACCCAATTCTTCAATAAAATAGTAAAAAAAATGTACCATTTATGATTACATAAATGAAGATTAAAAAAGAATTTTAGTTATAAGAACGATGATGCTACTCTTATCTATCGCAATGTTTTATGAAGTTATTTTATGCTTTAGTTTGGAAAGTAAAAAATATAAAGAAACTAAGCATGTAGAACTTGCTTCATATTGGAGTTTGTGTGGGAAAGTGTCTCAAGAAGTTGAAAATGAATTCAATTAATGAAATAATGAAATTCTTAATCCTCTTTCTTGCAAAGACTAAAGATTATAATACTCACGAGAAAGGATTTTTTTGGGAGAAAGGACTTTTTAGAAAAGAAAGCGACTATTACTAAAAAAAATAAAAATAAAGGTTAGAGGTCACATAAATTTGTATGAAGCATATTATTATTGATCATGAAAAAAAAAAATTAACCGTTATTTTGTGATATTGAGAAACCAAAGAAAAAGGAAAACAAATTTTGTCAGGTTTATAAATTATTATAATTATAATTTGTAATTTTTAAAAAATTGTATTCTGATTTACTTTTATTTCAACAATTGGATATCTTCAATTGGAACTTCTCAATATAGACACTCAATTAAATGGTTTATTGAGATGAGTTTTTGTTTTAGTATTTAGCTAACATATTTCTATTCGGGATGTAGAGTGGTCTTTTGGTATAATTATAATTAAAAATCATGAAATGCATTTTGCATGTACAACATTCACAATTTTGTAATATTGACTAAAGTAGAAAAAATAATTAATCTACATCCTAAATATTTATCAACATCTGAAATATATTGTTCTCGAACAGGGTTGGAACCAAGAGAACGATTGAATCCCTTTTCAGTCAGTCGATTCTTTGTTCATTCCTCTCTACTGAACTCTCACAATCCCTCTTCCACTTCTCCTTTTAGCTAGTTCAGAGTCTGGATAGTACACGCAAAAGGCATTTCGACGCTTAAGTGAGTATTCGGTATTTGACACTCGGTGCTATTAATACTGGGTGATGACGTACCTGATTCTTGGAATTTTTTCCTATTTATATAATTATCATAGGCCCTTTGTTATTGGGCCAGATTAGGGAGTTGGGTCATGCTTAGAAGTGCATTACCTAGTGCTTGATCGCTGATTAGTCTCGTTAATTCTGTTTAGGCGTAATGGTTTTGGTCATGTCGGTTGATTTAGACCGAGTGCTGAGTCAGGGTCTCGGTCGTACGGACTATTCGAGTACACTTACCCCCAGGCTCAAAGATGTTCAATCCGAAGAGTCTTTATCCGAGGTCGTTGTGACGGTTGGGGTTCCCGAGGTGAAACGCGACGTTGGTGGTGTCGAACGCGTGACGTGACCCATAATGATGACTTAGGTTTTTTGGTGGCATTCGTCATGAACTGTTGGATCGAGAGAGATCCAACGGTTGAGATGAGAGTTACGCTTCGTCTTCTGGCCTCTTCAAAGGCTATAAATAGTGGTCCCCCACTGCTCCTCACCACTGCTTTCTTGCTCCGACTTCTGAAATCGATACATATTGGCGAGGTGTGTTCCCTACGTCCCACAAGGTTAGTCATTTCTTCTTCCAAATCTTCGTCTTCTTCCTCATCCTTTTCTTCATCTTCCTCTTCTTCTTCTGGCTCCTCCACGACCGAGCCCTTATCGGTCGGGACAATTCAAACTTTGCCCCCCATGGAGGATTCTGTAAGGGCTGATGACCCGGACGGTGCTACCGACCGATCAGATCCCCTTGAAGAGTCATCCCATAGTTCAAGATTTGTCTGGGTTGATCCCAAGGTGATTGAGTTTATCTTTGTCTATCGGGACTTATCTTCCATTGACTCCTTCATGGATAGGCATCATCTGTTAAAGTCGGATGCTTCTTATGGCATCTTGGCCATCGATTATTGTCATCCGACCGACACCATTTGTATGGGTTGGTTGTCCTATGATGGTCCTTTTTTATTTGTTTATTCTTGCCTTTTTTTGGACCTCCATGTCGCCCTACCTTTTGATGACTTTACGATGGGTGTCCTTCGGGCGTTCAACGTTGCCCCTTGCAACTTCACCCAAACACATGGGCCTCCCTCAAAGCCTTTTGGCTCATGTGAGATATGCTTTGTCTTCGTCCCATTCCTTCCACCTTTCTCCACTACTATACGTCACAACCATCCGACCCGATTAACTAATTGTCCCTTATCAACCGACCGGGTACCATACTCTTCTCCCCCTTCACCTCCTCATACAAAAATTTTAAGGCAAATTTTTTCAAGATTTTTATTGAGCCCAGGGTAAGGAGCTTTCTTTTTACGAGCTCGGACGATCCAAATTTCCCTTGTATTCGACTAGGACCCCTACTTGCTTCAAGTAGTGGCCTCGTCCAACCGCCAATGTCGAGGAGCGATAGGTCTACGATTTGTTTGTTAGTCTCCCGAGAAGTCTTCCTACCCGAAAAATCCTGTATGTATATAAGTCGTCCCAGAGGTGGATTGATTTTCAGAGTGTGTTTGTTTTGTTTATCGCTTTTTTTCTCGGTCGGGACGTGCAATTAATTAACGAGTCTTCTTTGGTTGCGAGTATCATGATGAACGAGGCTCCTCAAGCACTTGACGTGCTCACCGCTTTTCAGAATAAGTCGGTCAGTATGGTCAGGGGAAGCTTGGAGACGGTTGTTGTAAGCAACCACGCCAATACCGGGGTCGGTCCCTCTACCGCCCCTAAAGAAAAGAAGAATGGGAAAAAGAGGGACATCACCACCACCTCTCGATCACCGAATGGCACTCCGTAGCGACCCCTCATCCTTCTCCAATTCGGCTCAAGATCCCCTCGCTGCCAAGGGCTCCGACAATCGGAGCTGTCGTCGATCACCCTTTGGCGCTCCTTGGAGGAGACTTCAACTTCTTAAGGGGCGTTCGGAAAGGCCTGACGTCAACCGAGGAGAACCTCCTCTCCTCGATTCTTGAAGATGAACTCCTCTCTCTACCTCCAAAGAGTTGCATTGTCGAGGAGTTGTGTTGGCACGCCTAGCTGCTAGTACCCGCAACTAAAAGGTTGAGGAGATATCTTGGCTTGAGCATGAGCTATTCGAAACAATCACTTCCTTGAAGTCGTCACTGGAAGCAATGTCGGCTTATGAATCAATGGTGGTTCGGGATGAGGCTGAGCTCGAGCTAAGCAACGCTCGGTGCACTGTGGCGATGGCTCGGAAGGAGGCTGAAAGGGAAAAGGTGGTCGAGTTGGAGAAGGAAATGGAGGTGCTAAGGCTGAAGAACTTGGCCTTAGAAGCCAAGAATGTTTCTATGGAGGACGAGCTTCTGACTTAGCAAGGGAACATCCTCTTGATGCTGGGCAAGACCTTCAACCAAGTCATCTGATAGATCCATTTACTGTATGGGGGTTCACCTACCGAGGGTGCCTTTGAAGTTAATAAAGACGTTTATAAGGGTCGAATGGTAACCTTTGTTGAGTTGGTCGATCTTCGGGCATTGACATCAGGGGCTGCGCATGAAGATGAAGATGAAGATCACTAGGTTTAGTCTTTAATGCCTTTTTTCCTCGGGGCCGGGATGTGGCCTCCTTTTTTGTTTCTTTGGGGTCGGGGTGTGGCCTCGACCTTCTTCTTTAGGAATAGATCGATCGTTTTTCCGCATTCCTGTTTTACATAACACACAACTTATAATCAACCTTTTAATTGTTAGTCGGTCGAAACTTTTGTAAATAAGATTTATCTTGCAAAAGTTGATGAGTATTAGACAGTATGACCGATCAAGTTGAGTGTGGTTGAATGGACCAAGTCCTTTAGGTTTCGGGAGGGAATGCCGATTAAGGTTTCATCCTTGACCGACCCGTGTCTTTAGGTGTCGGAAAGGTATACCGTTTAAGGTTTCATCCTTGACCAACCAAGTCTTTGGGTATCAGAAGGGTATACCGTTTAAGGTTTCATCATTGATCGACCAAGTCTTTTGGTGTCGGGAGGGTATACCATTTGAGGTGTCATCCTTGACCGACTAAGTCTTTAGGTGTCGGGAGGGTATACCATTTAAGGTTTCTTCCTTGGCCGACTCGTGTTGCAAAAGAAATTTAGATACAAACTTGTAAAGAAATGTCTCATTAAACCTTCCCGACAGAAAATCCTCCTTAGGGAAAAAAATGGTCGGGTGAGGAAAGAGTGCATGATTTTATTAATTCTTAACTGCAATAAAATTTGAGGTGCTTGGCATTCCACATCCTCGGTGCAACTTTTCCTGATAACCACTCTAAGTGGTATCCCCCAAGCTGCAACATCTCGAATCCGGAAGGGGCCTTCCCAGTAGAACGAGAACTTGTTGTCCGTCTTTCTCGCTTCGCTTCTCATTCACCATACAAGGTGTCCCTTTTGAAAGTTCCTTGGTTAGACTTTCGAATTGTACTCCCTGGTCGCCCGTAGCTTGCGTTTGACCTCGCGAATTTTGATTTTGTCTCAGAGCTCGTTTATCAGGTTGATTTCGACTGATAAACTCTCATGGTTGAGGGATAAGTCAAAAATTTGTCTTATGAGGGATGGCTCCCCAACTTCGACCGGAATCATAGCGTCGGTGTCGCAGGTCAGGTTGTAGGATGTTTCTTGGGTCGAAGTTTGGGGCGTGCAGCGATACACCCATAAGAATTCTATCAACTCTTCGGTCTACTGTCCTTTTGTCGTACCTAGCCGTTTCTTTAACTCATTAAGGATAACTTTGTTTGCTGTCTCGGCCTGCCCGTTGGTCTAGGGTGCTCAACCGAGTTTGTTATTGATTTTATACCAAGGTCCTCGTAAAAGGACTGAAGTCCTCGGTCAATGAATTGCCGACCATTGTCAGTAACGATTGTGTGGTGGACCTCGAACTGGCATACAATGCTTCTGCATATGAAATTTTTGATGTTCTTGGCCGAGAGGGAGGCGAGGGGCTCGGCCTCGATCCATTTGGTGAAGTAGTCAACTCTGACCAAGAGGAATTTTGTTTGTCCTTTCCCAGGCTGAAGAAACTGATGATGTCCATTCTCTAGATGGCGAACGACCATGGAGATACCATACTGTGGAGTGTTTCGAAGACAAGGGGCCATACTCTTGACACGTAGTGTATTTCTTCACATATTCTGCACAATCGCTTTGGACAGTCTTCCAATAGTAGCCGGCTCTGAGTACTTTTGCGGCCATAGTCCTCGCACTCAAGTGACTCTCGCACACTCTTTCATGAATCTCTTGAAGAACATACTCTGCCTGCTCCTTAGTGATGCATTTCAATAACGTCATGAAGTATCTTCTTCTGTAGAGGTCCTACGGATCATGGTGTACCTGGCACACTACTGCTTCATCGTCTTCTCTTCTTGCTGCTTGCATATGCCGAGCTCTAATGATTGAGGTCATCCAGGTATCGTCCCCCGTTATGGCCAAACATTTCGCCTCTCCCACACTTGGATTTTTAGACAAATTTGTACCACAAACCTATAATGGCTTTTCTTCTTAGTTGTAGAGAGCTGAGACAAGGCGTCGACCCTTGTGTTGTCCTTCTTGCGGATGTGCTCTACCATTACCCTCTTGAACCAGGTGATAAGGTTGGAAACCGTGTGGTAATACCTTTGCAGCAGTTCAAACTCCCCATTTATCTGATCGACTACCAACTAAGAGTCGCTTTTACACATTACCTTGCGAGCTCCCATGTTGTACGCTAAATTTAAACCGACCAGGATGGCCTCGTACTTGGCCTGGTTATTGATGGCCTTGAACCCGAATTTAAGCGCCTACTCCAGAATGAGGTCGCGGGACCCTCGAGGATGACTCCCACTCCACACAAAGCTTTGTTGGACGAACCATCCGCATACATCGTTTAATTGGGCGAAAGGTCCTGTTGGGGAGTCAACTCGATAGAGAAATCAGCTAAGCATTGAGATTTTATTGCTCCCCTTGGCTCATATCGGATGTCGAATTCTGATAGCTCTACTCACCACCCTATCATGCGCCCTGCAAGATCTGGTTTAGATAAACTTTTAAAATTGGGTAGTCAGTCCTTATCGTGATGGTATGGTTCTGGAAGTCGGATAGGGCGAGGGCGAACACGACCTTCTCTATCATTTTGTATCTAGTCTCGACCACGTGAAGCGTTCGACTGACGAAGTATACTGGACACTCCTCCTTCTCGACCTCTTGTACGAGAACCGTGTTGATCGCCTCATTCGAAACCGATTGATAAACTATTATCGGTTGGTTGGGTCTTGGCTTCTGAATGATCGTCGGTGAGGATAAGAACGTTTTTAGCTACTAGAAGATTTATTTGCACTTCTCATCCCAACTGAACTTTGCTGCTTTACGAAGCAGTTGCACCATCGGCCGCGTTCGGTCAGCCAAATGAAGGGCGAACCTCGAGAGGTCGGTAAGGCGCTCAATGAGTTGTTGCACCTGCTTCAGGTTCTGAGGGCTTCTCATCTCGATTATTGTCCATAATTTGTCCAGATTCGCCTCAATTCACCGGTGGGTTAACACAAAACTCAATAACTTACCTCCCTCGACATCGAACACATACTTCTCAGGGTTGAGCCGCATGTTCGTCCTCTTCAGAGCTTCAAAGACTTCCTCCAAGTCCTTGATGTGTTGGTCACATGAGTCCGACTTTACTAATATGTTGTCCACGTAGACCTCCACATTCCGGCCGATCATCCCCTTGAAGACCTTGCCATGAGTCTTTGGTAGGTCGCTCCAACATTCTTCAGGCTCAACGACATTACTTCGTAGTAATAGTTTGCACCGTTCGTCATGAAGGCGATCTTCTCCTTATCGTATGAGGGTACAGTTAATAATCATTGGAGGTGCATAAAAGAAGCCTAATTAAGGAATAAAAAATTTGGAAGACAAAAACTTATTCGAAACGTTTTTTTCTGAAACACATTTTTTTTTACTTTCGATGATAAATCTGGAATTCATAAATGTGTTATGAAAATATTCCAAAAAGAATAATTCAGGAAGTCATTTTAAAAGGAGTAAAGTAGTCTTTTCTAGAAATAATGATGTGCTGGGAGAAAATTGTTGTGGTGCAGGAAGAAACACGCATCACCCGAAGATTAATTTCACTGGGCCTACTATCCATTTTGTCTCGGCTTCTTCTTCCTGCACCCCTACATTTTTCTTCCTGCACCCCCACAATTTTCTAAATCCCGAAATTGGCCTTAATATTTTATTTGAAAAAGGACACCGTGGTTACCGGAAATAGGAATTTGGGAGTGTGCTACGGATTCAGCAATCCAGAACTGAATATTTTTTTTTTCGGATGAGGGGGTGTTTTGGAAACAATTTTTGCATAAATTATTGATTTCCAGATTGCTGAATCCGGAAGTCTAATTCTATTACGGATTCATGGATCTGGAATGCTTTTTTTTTTTTAATTACGGATTTTTGAATCCAGAATGCATATTTTTGTTACGGATTGGTGGATCCGGAATGTTTTTTTTAATGATGCATATTTTGAATTACGGATTGGTGGATCCGAAATTTTACCGGAAGTGCCAATCCGAAATTTTTCCAGATTTCATAATTCATAATGCAAACAATAAATACAGTTCAAGTGCATTTTAGGATTTTTAAAGAATAATAGGAACAATTTGGTCTTTGCATAACATTATGGGGGTGCAGGAAGAAAAAATGGAGGGGTGCAGGGAGAAACTGCCTTTTGTCTCCTCATTTTTCTCCCTCCAGGCTTTTCTAATCCAATAACATTTTTAACTTCATAGCTAATTAAATAGCAACAATCTCACTCTACTAGCTTGATATTATCATCTATAACATCATTTCAACAACACAAAACACTACACTACAAATCACTAATAGCATTCAACCGGACAATATAATTCAAACCTAAAATTGAAAAAATGAAATTCTAGAATAGAATTGAAAAACCAAAATTTCATTCCGACATAAAAAAGTATATTTTAAAAAAGACATTTAAAAAAAAAATCCAAAAACATACTCTTAAAAAAGAGATTATGAAAAACTACAAAAGACATTTTGATAATTTCGCATCAGTAATTGGGTGCGGGTCTAAATTTGTTGGGTGCAGGAAGCAATTGCTGAAATTCAAAACCCATGTCCTATATTAACGTGGGCCTAGTAGGCATGGGTTTAGCCCAAAGCAGGTCCAGTAATACAACGGTGTCGTTTGGCCTCTCGATCTAGAATAAATTGTGGAAAGTTGCAGAAACTGCGTATCGCAGAGAAAGAAAGAATTAGGGTTTTCATCTTTGCCATCAGAAAGCGACAATGATTTACGACGTTAACTCTCCACTTTTTCGATCCTTCCTTAGCCAGAAGGGTGGCTCCTCCGATAAGAGGTTTGTGCTTTCTCTCTTTCTTTCGGTGAACCTTTGAGGAATTCGAATGTGATTATATTGTTTTTTTCATCTTTTGTTATCTGCCTTTGATTTTTGAGCCTTACCCATTTTCTTGTTTGCGCTAATATGTTAATCTTGGGTGTAATGTTCTGAGGGATGTTTATGAGTTCCCGTTTTTCTGTTATTTATTGGATGACGTTTCTTCTTCTATGGGTAAAAGACTGAATATTTTAGTTTTGCTGAAGAGGAAATGGCTAATGACGTTATTTGTTTGGTTTTGGTTCTCAATATTCTGCTCGAGTTTGGTTTTGGTTCTCAATATTCTGCTTGGGTTTCTTGAATTAGGAATTTGCAATAATGTTTTTTATTTTTATTTGTATTTATATATGTTTTAGTTCCTCTGTGTATCGTATCCTTCTCTATACTTGCTCTTAAAATAAGAGACGAAGAAAGAACGAAGACATGCGTTGTGGGACAACAAGTCGTATTTTTGTGAAGAGGTCCAGGCATAGTAGGTTTCCTTTCTTTATCAGAAAATGAAATAAAAAGACTTCCAATCTTCAGCAAGTTGCTTTGCATAGCTTCATGTGGCAGGGTTCTGTCAAATACATGTTTTCTTAACGATTTACAGGAAATTTTATGATGGCAAATGCATTTTTAAAATTCATTCAGTTAAATTATATAAAGACTAATGAACTATTGTGTGACTTCTGTTTTTGCTCATTAGGGCATCTGCTATTCGATATAGTGAATTATTGACCAAACATCAATAATGCCTGCTATAAGAATGACAATTGGATAGGTTTAGGATGCTATGTTGCTTAATGGAGGCACCGTAGCTCCCATAGTGGAATTGCATGGTGGATTTTTTCATAAACACCGTAGCAAATTTGTTAGGGGAGGCCCACCATGGTGGTATACTTTAGTCTACAATGTTGTGTGTATACTGAGGTATCTTGTCCTTCAGCCATCTGCCATTAATACACCGCCAGAAAGAAAGTAATAAGTAGGCCATTAATGATAGATGTTGTATCTATCAAGTAACAAATTAACGATTCTTAATCTACTACGTGGGGTTAGCTATTGGTTTTGGATAACTTGATTAAATGTGAAATTTTGCATCCACTGAGGGAATTTTTCTTTGGCTGCTGGAAGTATTCCTAATTTTACTGAATTTGGTTTGAGAAGGTTGATTTGGAATTATAGTTTGGATAAATATAGTTGTAAATGTGTTCTTGAATTTCTGTTCCTAACTGGTATACTTGCTAACAAATATGAATAGTGTCTTTTTTTCTCAACTGGTACACGTATACATAACACTAATTTGTTTTGGTTTCATTGCCAGGGAAAATAAGTTATGACTTCGTAATCTTGGGAATTTTGTAATCCTGTTTTGCTATTGATAGCACATTCTGAAAATTAGTTGACAAGAACCTGTCATCAAATTTGACTTTCATATAATTGTCTGTGTGGTCATGACTTGATGAAAAGTCTGCAGTATAACGTCAGTATTTTTCAATTTTGTTTGGGTTGTTGACAATTTTGTCTATATCTATACTAACGTTGCTACAAATGAATGACTTGAGCATCCTACATTACTTTGGTTGATTCTGCTGTTCTTCTTCGGACATGCACTTTTGTATTTTATGCATCAGACAGTTTTTATTCAATTCTGAAAAAATGTTTTAGCTTTCTTATTGCAAAATAAAGAGGAAATTCCGAGAAAAGAAAGGTTTTGAAGTGAAATATTAGTGTTTTGTTTTATCTCAATGAAAACCAAAGTTTACTTGAAAGAAACAAAATCTTGCTTCTATGCTTGACCTCTATGAATGTATATACAATGAAGTCATTTTAACAAATTTTCAAACATTTCCTATATTATCTAACACTTTTGTGTTACGAACTTCAATTCCGAAACTATACTCAGTTTTATAAATTCTCACATTGATTGGTCTTCTAGAAGTTTTTACACATTTATAAATGTGCTTTAATGTTGCCTGAACCTAATTCTTATTTGTGATGACATGATAGATTCATTTTTTCCGTAGTATACAGTGTTGTGTTTGTCTTGTTTTCGAGATTTTATTGAAGGTTAATCAAATGTTTTGTCTCAGGAAAACAGAAGAGCAGAAGCCGAAAGAGCACAGGCCCAAAGCCAGTGAGAACAAACCTATAATGACAGAGTGATAACAAATTGTCTTCATTCAGTTGTAGAATGAAAATAGGTGGGTAGTTTTTGTATTTGTGCTATAAAAATTGAAGATCCTGTTTGTGTTGAGTTACAGAGACTCCAGAGTTTGTTGTTAATGGTTTGATTTTGGATATGAAATGGTAATGGACACAATTTGAACTCGGCCATTTAAGAGTTGTTTGAAAATACTAAACATCGTGGACACCTCACCATAGAGACTTTCGGTCATTTTGAGTGAAGATTAAAGAACAAAATGAGAAGTTTGTTTTATTTTATTTGTAATTGTTTTCCTAAAAAGTCTTAAGGATAAATTTGTTAAAACAACAGGGTTATGAAAAAATAGATTTCCAAGTCTAGCTAAAAGAGTTTCTATATAAATTCATATTTAGTCTGACTATAATTTGTCTTTTACTGTGCCTTCAATAAAGAAGTAGAATTGAATTATAATTATTCAACAATCTTAAGGTATAGCATGGGCCAATTGACAAAAATGGTGCAATTGGGTAACCCAATTATTAAAGTTGTGATGTACAAAATTAATTAAACTGTTAATCTATTTTTTTTGATAAAAGTGGTTAACTGGGTTATTAATGTTTGTTCAAATAAAATGTAAAGAAATATATTGGTTTATATTTTAGTATATTTTTTTTAAACTGTATTTTATGTATATGTATACTTTATTTAAACTGTATTTTATTTAAATTGAAGTTGACGTTTTTTTTATAAAAATAATAATTAATATTTTTTAAAATAAAATTATATGTATAATAATTTAGAAATGATTTAAAATTATATGAACTGAATAACAATATTATGAAATTTTTTGTTATTTTTTATTATGAAAAGTTTAATTTTGTTTTATTTAGAAAAATTATATATAAAGTTAAAGAATTAAAACGATTTTTTTTAACAGAAAATAACCTTATTATAAATTAAATTTTGATGTATTGAAAATGTATATGAAGTATTTTAAATAAATTGAATTAAAATAAATTATGTTATAAAATAAAAATATTGATTATTTTTTAAATATTATTAAAGTTAAAAATATTTTTTTCAAAAAAGTTTTAAATTATGTTTGTGAATTAATTGATTATACAATTATAAATAAATACATTATAGTTTGTGTATAAGTTTTTAGATTATGTAATATAAATGTTAATAAAAGTATAGATTATATAATATAAAAAGGTAATAGTATATATTAAAAGGTAAATTAAATTATTGAATATAAGTTAAAATATTTGATAATTTTAAAATACTTCATATATATATTTAATATATCAAACCTTGATTTAAAATAAGTTTGTTTTTATTAAAATAAAATTTAATTTAATTTTTTAATTTTAAATATAATTTTCTTAAATAAAAAATTAAATTTTTAATATTAACTATCTATAAAACATAAAATTTTACAATATTTTTATTAAGTTCATGTAATTTTAAATAATTTTTAAATTATATATATATATTATAAAAATATTAATTTGAATAAAAAATCTTTCAACTGAATTTATTAAAAAAAAAAATACTGAAGTTACTAACCGATTTTTACTAAAAAAATTTAATACTGAAACTTTTATTAATTATTTTAAAAATATAATCATTAGAAATAAAATAAAATTTTGTGTTTAATTAAATTCGTACACATGGCGACTTTTGTGTTTATGTAATTTTTCCTAAAATTTGTCTATTTTTGTATTTACATTAACAAATTACATAATTTTTATAATTTTTTCAGAAAATACTGTCGGTGTGTTTGATTTTGTGTTTTCTCATGTGATTTTTGTTAAGGAGAGGAAAGTTTTGTCAGCAAAAGTTTTTGTTTAATTAGAAATGATAAATGGTTATTTTTCTAGGTTTTGTTGCATAAATATATGTATTTTTACATTAATTTTTTTTTTGCTGAAAATATATGAATATAAATGTAAAATTTCTATATATTTTATTGGAAATTAACTTAATTTGAGTGGTTTTAATGTCCATTGGAGATTAATCCGTCTAATTATGTTAAATACTGGTCAAATTAGTATTAATAAAAGAATATTAAAGATTAAATGTGTTTATAATAGTGGTTTAATATGTTTTTAGTTAGTAAAACAAGTTAATCTGTTGTTGTAGTTTTATGAATTTTGTTGTTGTAAATTTTTGAAAACATTTTGTTGTAAATAACCAAAATCCACTGTAGCTAAGGATCATTACCATAAACAAAAAATGATTTGATGGAAGTTGGTGACATTAAATATATAGTATCTAAATTATATTTAACTAAAGATTAGTTTTCTTATAAAATCCTTAGGAGAAATTATTTTTGTCATCTCATTTCTTTATACTAGATAATTACTTATTCCTAATTATAAATTACAAATTTTACCAAAAAGTTTAAGTGATTGTAAACCTATTGGTATAAATTAAAATATAAATATAGAAATAATTATAAATAATAGTATTTAATTATATGAACTATTTATCACAAATATAACAATTAAAATATTTCTTTAAGTATATAGATTTGACAAACTAACTGGAAAATTATAATTTAAAACTGAAAAACACATAGGTTAGGTTGATTTATAATTAGTAACAATTTTGTTTAGTTCACAAATATAAGGATTAATACGTTGTAATGTATGTAATCAATCAATTGCCATTATTTATACTGAATCTATTAATTTTTTACTCCTTCTTTTCAAAATAAACATATTTTACACTAAAAAAATTTATTAAATAAAAATTATTTTTAGAAATCAAAATAATTACTTACTATATTAATTAAATTAGAGAAAAAAATTTATAAAATAGTTTTTAAATTGGTATCTAAGCATTAGGATTTAAATTGCTAACTACTTTATAGTCAAAATTAGTCTCTATTATTAGTCTTTTAGAAACTAATTTAGAATATAAAATATTAGTAGCTAAAATCTTGATAGTTAATTTAGATACCAACTTATAAACTATTTTATAAATTTTTATGAATAATAGAAACCACTTTAAATATCAATAATTTTTTAGTTTCTAAAATAATATCTAATTTAGTCAATATATTGACTAATTATTTTTAGTCTCTAAATTTAGTTGCTATTTAATAATTTTCTTGTAGTGTAAAATATGTCTAGTTCGATCTAAATTGAGGTACTTAATAAATAAAATGATGGACTAAATCTCTACAAGAAAATTATTAAATAGAAATCAATTTTAGAAAAAAAATAATAATTATTATATTGATTAAAGTAGATTAAATAGGCTAAAAAAAGTTATTAATCTCTAAAATATTATCTAATTTAATCAATAATAGTTAATTATTTTTTTTCTAAAATTAATAATTATTTAGTTTATACATATTCCTCGTTCAAACATACCATAAATATTCTTAATTGAATCAATTCACCATTTGTTCTTTTATATTTCAAGTTTAAAAGAAACTGAGTATCTTCTAAAAAATTAGCAAACAAGTTAGTTGTAGCATATAAGTTAGTTAGTTTCTTAGTAAAAACATACATATAATAATTAAGTTCTTAGTAAAATTTTTATTACTTTTTATTTTTGTAAAAGTTGTATATGCATTTTTATTTTATTTGAGGAAGTAATTTAATTTAAATGAATTTATTTAATAATTGGTAATCAATTTTTTTAAAATTTTAAATTTTTATTTTTTAATCTAAATTTTTGCTACATTGAATTTCTTTTTCATAATTTTTATTGTGTCTAATTTTTACATAATATTATATAATGAAATATTTGTTTCTATTGGAGAAAGTAACTAATGTTACGTTAAGATGATAGATACTAGTTGTGCATCTTGTTGGATTTTTGGATTTGTTGTTTAGAAATTACATGCATAAAACTAGTTGTGCATCTTACTACATATGATTATGATCGATTATATATGTAAAAATTATTAGATGTTTTTTTTATAAATTTATTTAATTATTAGTATTTAAATTCTTATACCATTTGGTATTCAATTTTAAGTGTGACATTATATGAATATAAGATATAAGTAAATTGTATATCTGGTCAACACATAAAAAATTTAATTATATTTTTTATCATCAAAACTTAAATTAAGGGATAGTTTAGTGCCTCTAAATTATATTAGATTGTTCAAGTCTTAACGGTGTTTGTCAAATATATTGTTATTATTGTTTTAGAAATATGGAGGATTCTAGGTTTGGAAATGGAAAAATAGACCAAGTAGATTCATCAGTGAATTTTCTCAATTGACCATAGAACAAATTGCTAAGGAATTATATGTTAAATTTTAAGTTTATGAGTCATTTAGAGTCACAATTTCACATCATGCTAATTTGTAATATTTATTTATGTTGTTAAATTTAAAATTTAGAGTTTAGGGTAAACTTACAATTATATAATATAACTTATTAAGAGAGTGAAAGAAACCAAACTAACATTGTGAAAGAATGACAAATAAAATCTTATTTCTCAATTTCCGTATTTGAAATCTCAATTTTCTTTAATATATATCTTATTTGCATTAAAAGAAAATAATAACTGCTCATTAATTGACAAAAGTTGAATGATGCCATTAATAATTATCTAAATATTAGATTTGACTGACTCAAAAGTTTTAAAAAGTTTATTTTAGTTCATCAATATCAATACTTATGAATTATAATAGTGTTTTTAACTTCATGAAACTAAAAGAACTTTTTTTAAAACCAGAATTATCCTAAATTAGAAGGACTACAAATGTAATTACAATATTAAAAAAATTATAAACAATCTGATTATTAATTAAATTTTATGTGACACGATAAGCCCAATAAACTCGTTAGGATAGGCTCGAAATGGCTCTGATACCATATTACGAAGTGAATTTTAAGTCTAACTGTGAGGTTTGCACCCACTTATATACAATGAAAGGCTCTAATCTCTAGTCGATGTGAGATCTCCAACAAAGTATCCTTTTAAATACAAGATATTAGCAACTGCCTTAATCGAAATTGCATAATTAGAATGTATTTTTTTTTTGAATTAATTTTAAAATTCAGATTCCAAATAACTTACAGTTGGTTAATAGGAAAATGACTAGAAATTTGCAATCAGTCTACGAATTTATTCCAGAAATTCAGATTTCAAATTCACGATCATATCTTAATTAATTAGGATTTTTTTTTCCAAAATTATAACGATAAATTTTATGTTTTTATTTCTTTAATTACTCATATATGTTCTTGTACAAAGGTTTAAAAATAAGTCAAAATTGAATAACTGGAAAAAAAAATCCACTAAATATGCAAATTGATTCTCCATACTCATGATTTCTTTCTTAAAATTTATCATCTTTCAAAGCCAATGTAACAAAATACTATAAAGAGGACCATTACAATATAAAACTACAAAAGAGAACATGAGGTGGACATGAACATGACTTTTAACATTCTATCACATCAACACTTGTTGATTCACATTTCTGTACTAAGTATTCCAGAACCATGTTTACTTCATCTTTAGATATCATATTGCTATTAAAACCCTTTTCGATTTTGAATGATTCCAATCTAGCAAAGTAGGGAGGTTGAATATCTATTGTACCCCAATATAAATCCTATACAATTGGAGTCAAAATTTAAAACTTTTAGCAAAAATATTTTAAAATGTAGGATTGAACATTGACAAAATTAATACTGAAAACAAAATAAAGTATCTTACCTTTAGTAGTATATAGAGGATATGAGAAGACAATGTCAACGTTCTTACCACTACAAGAAAATCATGAAATAGAAACCAAATTGTAGAAACCAAAATAATTAGTTGCAATAGTAACTAAATTAGAGACCATTTTAAAAACTAAAAAGAAATTTGGTTTATAAATTAATTTCTATTATTTTATATTATTGTTAAATAGTTTCTAAATTGGTATCTAATTAGCAATCAAAGTTTTTGCTACCAAATTTAGAAACTAAATAATTGGTAGTTAAAACCTTAGTTGCTAATTAGATACCAATTTAGAAACTATTTAACAATAATAGAAACTAATTTAGAAACCAATTTTTTGTTTAGTTTCTAAAATGGTCTCTATTTTAGTTCCTATTGTAACTAATTATTTTGGTCTCTAAAAATTAGTTTCTATTTCATGATTTTCTTGTAGTGTACGTTAGTGAACAATCCTAACCAATTCATGATGATGGAAGAATGTATACGACCACGGTTGTGGATTTTCACTTCTTTGAGGAAAGGAAGATTGCAAGTGCAAGAGAGTTCATAACACATGGGAAAGTGATTGTTCTCAAGTTTGAATGAACTGAGATTTGGAACAGAAAGTACAATTTTTGGTATAAAATTAGTGTCCAAGTGGACCATGTTTTCCAGTTTCAAAGATGAAATGCTAGGGTTAGATATGCAAAGAGTTTGTACTGATTGGTGATGCATAAAATGTTGAAGGACCAAAGTGATCAACGAAGTGCATGTTGAGAAGGGTTCAACACAGTCATCATCTCTTGCTGTGAAAGTGACATTGGAGACATGCAAGATTTTCAAAGATGGTAGCAAAAGAGATGGTGGAAGTTTCTAGGAAGAGTGAAAGGAACTGATGAAAATATTAAGAAAGGTTAAAGATTGGCAGTTGAAAAGGAGGGGAACGAAAGAATTAGGTATTTCTTTGAACTTGAAGTCTATATAGAGTGTCAACTTCTAGAGATGGTGCAATGTAGCATATTTGATGACATTGTTGAAGAGTTTTGGTGTAGTGGAAATGAAGACTTCCAAATGAAGGTTGTGCAGGGGAACAAAATGATCTCGATTGAAGAGAACATAAGAGAGAGATTTGTTGTATTTGCAAATTCCATTAAAGGGTTTGAAAGATAAAGTGGAGAGACTCTTCCAAAGGTTCTTCCATCTTGTAGATAACACATTATTTTATGAGAAAAAACTTCATTATATGGAGAAGAACACCATCTTATAAGTCACTCGCTTCTTTTTCTTCTTCCACTCAAATGCAAAAAAGTTCACAAAAGCTTTGAAACCCTACACTCCTTGAAGCTTTTTTCTCTCAAGTGTTGACACCTTCCTTCAAGATTATGTCAAGGGCTGAACACGAAAATCTGCACACTGTATATTCTGAATTGAATGTGTTGTGCATGGAAATCTGTTTACCTCTAATTAAAGCTTTTTCTAGGAAGAAAAACCACCATGCTGTGATGATAGAATAAGATAAAGAAACTAATATAAGATAAAATAAGATATGATATGAAAATAAAATAAAATAATATAATATAATATAATGAATTTATGTTATATTAAAATTGAAACACGTATCCGGTTGCTTGTTTTCTACATTTTCTGTTTTAAAACTTTGTTTGAATATCTTAAATTGATTTTTAAAATATGTATTTTATTTTTCTAAATTTAAATACATCTAACACTCATTTGATATTTTATGTCTTTTTTTATCAAATATATCTAATGTCTTTAATACTGAATAAATTGTTTGTTAGCTTTTTATCTTTTCCAACAGTTTTAAATAAAAATTTAATATTTTTTTTAAATTATCAATAATTAAAATATAAATGTCTTTTACATTTTTTTAACAAACCTATTATATAATTTATATGTTTAAATTATTTATTCATTACAGATTTTAACTATAATTATCTATCTATTGATAAATATTTATTATAGATTCTAATTACATAAAACATATATTTATTTTCCATGTAATATACAAACTAAAAGAAATATGATAACTAATTAAACTTTTGTACGAATTATGACATTATTATTCTATTTCTGACAATTTCATATAAATATTTTAAAAAATAACTATAACTAATCATATAGATTTTAATAATTTTCAAGAATCATAATCTTTATGATTTACTCTTGAAATCATAAGAATCATGTTATGTATTGCTTTTATCTAGTTAATATTGTATCTAGTTAAGATACTATATATTTATAAATAAAGAGAAATGAATCAATATTTTCAAAATCTTAAACTAAATTCATCAATTAAAAATATAGAAACCAAAATTACTTTTACGCATAAATATGAATATTTAAATAATATTTTTTCTTAAATTAAAATGTTTTAAGGATATGCAATATACCTAAAAGTAATCTTATCAAAATAACCGACTAATTATATTATAAAATTGGTAACTACAAATTTTAATAATTAATTAGATATTAATTTAAAAGTTATTTATTAATAATAAAAATTATTTTATATACCAATATTTTTTTTATTTATAATCTAATTTAGTTAATATACTGACTAATTTTTTTAATCTCTAACATTAATATTTATTTAATAATTTATTATATTATAATAAAATAATCACTACAAAAATATCCGTAATTTTTACGGATTTTTATCCACGGATCTGAGTCCGTAGGTAAATTCAGCATTATCTACAATATCAGACTTTCGTAAAGGATAATTTCAGACTTTAATTTTAAATTGAAGATGAAAAAGTGGTGTGTGAGAGCAGCTTTGCAGATACTTATTCTCGAATTATATATAACTACAATGTGAAATGATTACATGCACAACATATAACATGTTTGAATTATTAGGATAATATATATTATTATTTTGTTTGAATTTAGTTCAAAACTATCAACTTAATTAGGACAAATCATCTTTTCTTAAAATATATGAATTGTATTTACTTACAAATGAGTTAAGATCTATAACTAAATTTGTATTTATAAACTCTTGGAAATCATAATGAGGATGAATATTTTGACAATTTAAGAGAGAATATTTTTCTG
>Ga0123342_1002559_pt1 | contig 30059 bp, 18 predicted proteins | sample Turbeawhitnodule_FD_89960 | JGI IMG/M metagenome (GOLD analysis project Ga0123342, IMG submission 89960) | Root nodule microbial communities of legume samples collected from Mexico - Turtle bean Mexico white nodule | ecosystem: Host-associated > Plants > Roots > Nodule | place: Mexico: Nepantla... | reverse complement strand
AAGATAGTGTTGTCATTACTTCTGCAGAATTTCTCGTTCGAGCTTTCTCCTGTCTATGTACATGCTCCTGCACTTATGCTTACTTTGCAGCCCAAACAGGGGGCGCCCCTTATTGTGCAAAAGCTATGATAATTAATCTTATTTTGACCCAGCAACACTATGGAGTAAGACTATGTAGATGTCACTTGCTTTAGAGTAGCACTTTAGATTGCCTTTCTGTAACAACAATCTCGTCTTCTTGTTCGCTGATTGAAACTATGTATCTTTTAAGAACTTGTCTGTAATGCATGTGTTTGAATTGCGTCACGTGATTTAGTTATAAAGTATTATTGGTTGATGCATAACGAAAAGTAACTAATACTTTGACACTAGTAATAAAAAAATCAACTATTTTTTTTTATAAAATTCAAGTTATACATCATTATGGCATCTCAAACAAGGTCAGAGTTTATTATAAAAAAATTATTAAAAGGAAAAAAATAATAAGAGTAAACGAACATACAAAACAAACTTTTTTTAATAATATTTTTTTTAACTAATATATATTAATGAATTTTTTTTATGTTAATGTGAGATTTCATGGTATATTTCTTCAAAAATGATGTGTTCACACTCGGAAAACAAATACAATTACTTTACAATTTTGAAGTGGCTTATTTTAATAACTCTTTAAGTTCATTTGCCACTAACATTTAAAAGAAAGGTAGGTCCATGTCCCTGGTGGGGTTTAAAATTGTGCCTCGTACTTTAGTTGATCTAGGTCAGTGACCTATTTAGTCTAACCTTAAACATATTTGAATTATTTTGAACTCTTTGATGTATACATTTTGCATTCACATTAACATTTTTGTATTTAAATGAAAATGAATAAGAATTATTTTGTAGAGTAGGATTTTGATTGCTTACGGTTTACTGTGTAGTGATGAAATCTCTAATCAAAGTCAATTAGGGTTAGATTGGAACATGTAAATTTTGGGGTGTTACAAGAATCACATACATTATAGTTAGAAGTGCCCTCTTTCTAAACAAAACTTGGGTTTTTAGTTAGGAGTGGTGTTTATATACAAATAATACTCATACTCATTTGTAACTTAGGAATATTAGCATGGTTAGTAAAACTTTGTTTGTTGATCGAGAACTAGACGTGATCTACTATTTGTAGATGAAGTAGTATAAAAATGTTTTAGGTAAATATATTTGATTCTTTATCTTGTTAGATTGTATGATATATTCTTCATCTAACTTAAAGGAGGAGATCCTTACGAAAAATAAGTTTTGAAAAGAGTTTTTTTAAAGTGCATCAGTTAAATTTACTAATGTGTCTAATTGACAAATTTTTGACAAGTATAAACTTCATATGATTAGCATCTATCTAATGAAATTTTGCGAAAAGTTTTCAAAAAAGTTTTAAAACATAATTCAATTTTTCTTTCTTATATTTTGATATGTTTTCACGATAAATAATAGTTATTTAAAATTAACAATGTTACAACCATGTATTTTCATCCATTCCCAACATTGCAACAATAAACTAATACCTACAATGATCACAACTCACATCAATAACATTGATTATGTATGGGAGATAATCAGTGTGATACTGATCAAACATGGCAACTTACTTAATATCCATGCTTACTTTAATTTTCCATCTCTCCTTATTGAACTTTCAGGTATAAGAACTACTATGCATAGAATGTATTACATAAACATGCTTAAAATATGACGGGTCACACTTAATAAACTTTGCAAACATATTAGTCATGTTTGTCAGTAAAGTAAGTAAAATATTTGTCAATTTCACTAAACTCTTAATCATGTCAACCACCATATAATGCTTATTAGGTTTTGATCTGACAACGTAAAGATGACCTATTGATGTATTAACCAACTCATGATTATGACTCTTACATATGATCTTTGTAATCCATTCTCCTCCATTGTGTATTACTTTACCTTATAGTTTAAATGAATAGTCACATTTTCTTGTTCCAGCTACACTAACTTGTAACTTCTTTTGGTATCTCCTTTACTATCACCTCTTTTCCATCCTAACAATGATATATCTTTCTTTCTTATTCTTTGTTTGTTTTATCATATCTCAATCTCACAATTACAAATTCAAATTTAAATGATACCCCACATACCCATTCAAGTAAGTTATCATGCGTCCCAAATACTTACATAAATACATCACAACATAAACATATGTCTTTTGTTACATTTTTTTATAAAAATAATAACATATTTTAATTACCTCATCCATTTAAAAACTTCAATGCAATCCCCTCCAACCAATTTATCTTATATTACCTCAAATTTCACAATATCAAGCATTTTATCCATATGAGAGAATCTATCAACTTCATTTGATATTTTACTCCAAAATTAAAATTCTATTTTTGTAAAATAAAATCAACATTACCACATATGTAACAGTAATCTAAACTTCCAAATTACGTAATGTGAAAGTAAAAATTGAATTTCGGATCATTTTGACTTCCGAATTACACAATTTTGAATGCTAAATTATTGTTCTTGATTATGTAATTCAAAATACTATTTTGAAGTTTTAGATAATACAAATTGTAAGAAATCACTTTCTCTTGTAGATTACATAATTACAAGGACTTTTAGATTACATAATCTAATAAGCTTTTAGACTGCACAATTTAGAAAGAAAACTTAAACCAGTAACCACCTTCAATCTTCACATTTTAATCATCTTCAATTCAACTAAATGATATGCCAAAATCTATCTCTCAACACCTTTTATGTGAAAAACAAAGACTGCAAATCTCAAATGTAGCAATTATGCCTAGAAAAACCTTTATTACCATTAATAAAAAAATGACAAACTGAGATTTTTTTAATTTACAAAGGTATAGGGGTGAAAAAAAATTGTTGAATGCTACTTATAAGATGACGTGAGGACCTAATTGATTGACCCTCATAATAAGTTAGACTAAATTTTATTTACTTCTCATTAAGTTGTGTGTTAAAAAAGTGTCACTATAACATTTTTATTAGGGATTTTGTAAAAAAAAAAGCATAAAACAATCCTTATATTTCTTCAACTTTCATATTTTTATCTTAGTATTCTAATTGTACCAAATAGGGTTGACTCCAAAAACCAAACAACAGTGCATCCATCCCAATTCATATTATGTTTTCACATTAATAAACCAACAATCCAATTCATATTATGTTTAGACGTCCATATGCTGACAATCGGATTCAGATTATGTTCGGACGACCATATGATGACAAAATTAAAATGGAGGAAGAATCATAACTTCATTCCCCAAGCCTTGATACGACCAAGGCCTAATCACCCTTTAGCCGAAGTATGCACGCTCAGGAAACAAATTCAACAAGAATTATGGGAAGTTGTTTTACTATCTAAAGTAACAGGACTAAACAGAACAATTGAGCATCTTGTACCCGATTTTTTCGCATCACACAAAGAGGTTGTTTTCTGGTACCAAAGGGCCCTTCCTAAGAACTCTCAAGAAGACCTCCTTATAAATACAAAAGGATCTTTACCTAAGGGGGGCACACAAACTCGCGAGTTGATACTAGTTCGAGGCCACTTAAACTGCTTTGAACTAGATCATTGGCGCCCGCGAGGAAAGTAAAACTTATATTACCTCCACAAGCTATATAATGAGGAACCAATGACAATGGTTCAGCCGGAGGAAGATAATGGCACTCCCACCGTAAAAATAAATCTCCAAACTACGTGACAAGAAAATGATGAAACCAGGCAATGATCAAAGGAGGCCCAGTTAGAGAGAGAAACTCTAAGGCAAGAAATCAAAGATTCTCGCCAGCAGATGGAAGAGGCCATGAGAGCACATGAGGAATTGCAAAAAGCCAACGAAGAATTACAAAAAATAGTATGACGACAAATGACCTGTTAGAGAAAGAATGATTCTGATTTGTGAAAAATAAGAAAACACAAGAAGGGAGGGTTGAATTTTGTTTTGAATATTTTGCACTTTTTCGCTAATATCGTCTGTTGAAGTGTTGTCAGATATGTATAGATAAAAGATTTGAGAAATCTTTGAACAATTAGTTTTAATTTTTCATTGATTATTTAGTTAGTTAAATAGTAAAATAACATGCAATATAAACAATTAAGGAAAGAAAAAGATACTCAACATTTTTATACTAGTTCGTTCGATCTCACAAACTACGTCCAGTTCTTGACCAACCAGTCAAGTTTCACTAAGTAGTATATGACTTCAATGTACAAATGAGTACTCTTTGATCAAGTCACTCCTGATTAACATTGAGTATTCTTGGCACTAGCCACTTTTGGGGCAAAAATTAGTATTCATGCACTAACCAATCTTGTCTCAACATTATTACACAGTCTGAGTGATCAATAGATCACTAGTTTTTACTCACTAGAGAGGGTATCGTCTTTTGACATATACAAGGTTTGAGTTTTCACAACTAGTATGCAAGAATGAACATGAACATTGTTCTTACAAAGCTTAAGGGCACATAGAAATTCAAAAAAGTTTCAACACTTGCAAATTATGGCTCATTTTTTCATATCTTTGAAACATATCTTCTTATAAGCTTTAGAAAAGTAGTTGTTGAATTCTCTTTTTTGGCTGTTAAGTAGCTTTGAACTCCTTTGTTGTCTTTTTTCTTCTTTCATCATCGTCTCTGATGAGCTCTTAAGTTGATAAGCATTAAATGCATGACATTGAGCATTAAATACTTGTCTCCACCACCTCTCTTATAATTGACAATACTTGTCTTCCTTGGTAGTAGATCCTTTTACACCAAACATTGGTTAAAATTGCACACCGTACAAGATAGGTAGTTGAGCCAGAGCTGAACTAACTGTGTAGAGAAATTGACAATCATTTCAACTTTAGTTCATATCCCAAGGTATTTTTGAAATTTTTTGCTTGGTGCAGATCATCCAGGGACAAAAGTAGAAGACATTCTCCGTTTCTTCAAACTTAAGCATTGGAATATTCTTCATGCATGTCAGCTTAAAGTCTTGGTCTGTACTTATCATTTGAGTGATCTTCAAGTAACTTAGTAGATGAAGTGGAACTTAGGTTTATCGTCTGTCAGATGAAACATATGCATTTATGATCTTATCATTCTTTAGAAGAAACATATGCATTTGTGATCTAATCAACATCTAACAAACGCAATTGCTTCATGTATTTCAAGCATTAGACATGTTTTGCTTCATGTATTCTAAGCACTAGTCTTCTTTTGTTTTAACACATAATCAAAATATATTTAGAATGTTGTATTTTTGTTCTAACACGATTCAATCCTCGTGTAACACAGTACTTAACTTTTCCCCCAAAAGACCATCAATGAACTTGTGTTGCCACACTACATGGCTCCAAAAATACCTTTTTTTCTCAAGATTCATTGACCCCGAGAACCATCTGAGATCCTTCTGAGTCTAAATGTGAATTTCAGTTGGGCCAGATGAAGTTCAATGAAAATTGTTCGTATGGGCTTTTTTGGGCATCACTTTACAATGATTCGGTGACATTCCAAACTACTCCATCATTTCCTTCTTAAAATTTGTGCACATGTTTATTAAACAATTTTCAGCAAATACAACAAAGCCTCTAAAAAAAGACATTCTTTTTAAGTCAAATAGGAAGAAAATGAACTCCTTAAAGACTACCTCAATAGCTTTTTGGGACATCACAATTTGTTGATGTAGTCCTTAAGGTAGTCTTTATCAAGGGTCTTCAAGACAATCCTTTAAGTGAATCATTGATCCAAAACAAATATGAATGTATGAGTAAAATTCGAGGTTAATTTTCATCTCATATTAAAGTCGAGAAGGTGATGAGGCGAAAAAGGCAAAGGAGAAACTTCACAAGTCCCCAAAACAGTCAAGGAAACTTATAAAGAGTGTACCATGGACAAGTAGTATGCCCTTTATATCACCCAAAGGCGTGGGATCTGTGATTGTCCTCCCCTATTGGTCACTCCAAGAATATCCTTGGAGACACGTAAGTAAGCAAAAAACTTCAATTCTAATGACATAAGTGGTGTGAATTTCACTGAACTCATGGTCATGTCATCAAGAAATAATACTATCTAGCATACCAACTTGCGACACCGTGAAAAAAGAAGCTAGAGTCACATACAAAATATTTTGAAGGTAAATAAAATAAGTACTATAATGTTATAGAAAGAAATTTAAAAAGTATGACTTTTAAAAATATAAAAATCATTGAAATTAAAAAATTCAATTTTCACACATAATCTTTATTGATACTATATTTTCAAAATTAAAATTTGAAATAATTTTCAATTTAAGTTTTATTAGAATGATAAATAATCTTACAAATATTTATTTCGAAACTATAGTTTCAAATTGATAATATAAATAAAGATTCAAAATCTAAAGTTTAAATTGAAATTATATATATTCAATAATTTAATAATAATATTTGAAAGAGTTTTAAGATAATAAAAAAACATAAGCGAATTTTTTTTGGAAACGAAAAATAATAACAACATAACAAAATGAAAAGAAAAACAGAAACATCATATAACAAACATCATATAACAAAATGAGCAATAAAAGAGATATTGGAAATTAAAAAAAAAAAAATAAGACTTCCATCTAGTCCGGAATTCTTTATTAATAGGTATATTCTACTTATGTATCGTTTTTGTTAACATATGAGTTTTTGTTGAGTATTCCATACTTTTGTATTTTTTTTTAATAATACTTTTTTCATGTGATGACAAATGTTTGTTATTATTTGTAGTGTCAACCTATTTCAGATATCACAATTTAAAATAACCATTTAAAAAAAATCAAAATTAAGATAAAATAATTTCATCATTTTAATTTTATAATTATTTGCTGTAGTATACGTGGGCTTAGAAAACAAAATTAGAGTTTATAATATAAAAACAAACACTTTCAACTTATGCTACATAAATCTGTGGGCATATGTTCTATACCGTGTTTGCCAAGAACATTTGTTGAGAAAACATTAAGCGAACGTGTACTTTTGAAGACCTCAATATTTCAAAACTGTGTTATAAGGAGAAGGCGAATCTATTGATCCAAACGCTGCTGCTGCTTTAAACTGTCCTGATCCATTTGCAATGTAAGTGAATGTTTTGTTTTTTCATTTTTGTTTTGTTGGACAAAAAACGACCACTACATCAAATTTTACCTAGTCTAATTTGCGACATAGATTACGCTGTTTCCGTATTCTGAGCTTCTGATATTTTCGATTCACATTTTTTTTTTCTTTCTAGAAATTGTTTAGTTCGACCAAGAAATCATTTATCTCCAAGAGCATGAATTTTTCAAAGATTGCGCGCTCTCTTTCGCGCTCATCTAGAGTATGCTTTCACTTTCCCTTTAATTCAATTGATTTTTTTTGCTAACAGTCATAAAGGGGCTAATTTGTATGCTGCTTTTAATTGGGGTGACAGAATTTGTTACACGGTAATGGGAGATTGGGAACGCTTACAGGAATACCCCGGACGAATGGGTGTTCTGATGGAGCGGAATCGGTATTAGGGTTTGTTAGGAGCTATGTTTCTTCTGCCAGAGCTTCCAATCACAGCATCTTTTCCAATTTGCTTGATTTCAAATCTGTTGCTGCAAACCCTAAGCTTCGCCGATTCTTTTCCAGTGAAGCCCCAAAGAAAAAGAGTGAGTTTTATTGGGCATGACGTGTGTTTAACATAAGATTGAAGCTGTTTCAATTAGTTTTAAGAATTGAACTCAGTTCTTTATTTTGTTTGGCAGATTATGAAAAGTTTTATCCCAAAGAAAAGAAGGAAGTTCCGAAGGAAAATGACAAAAAATTCGATTCTAAAGGTAAACATGGAATCTCTTGTATACACCCTGTTATCTTCTCAATTAGGAAGATAACTGTGATAACTGGTGTAATGAGTAAAGTGGAGGGTGTATTTCTTGTAATTTATATGTTGAACTAGTTTTGTGCATGAGAGTTGATTAAGTAGTTTTTGTGTGTTTTGGGTTGTAAATTCTCGAGGGAGGTTGTTTTTAGCTTTTCCTTGCTATAGGTTTATGTGTGGTTATCTGTCTTTTTGGAACTTGACGAGTTGATTTGTTTATCTATTGCCAGTGTAGATTTTTTAGTGTTGGTCTTTAATGCATGTACTTTTTTTTATGATGGAAAGATGGAGAATCAAGTAGGATTCAATTTTATTGTCCATAACCAAGGTTCTGTTTTCTGTCAACTTCAAACTTTAGTTACAACTTTACTGTGTATGGGCCATTTTGCGTTTTGAAACTTGAGTTCCAATCCCAAAATATGCTCTCTATCTCTCAGTGGCTGCATTGATTTACTTGGGGATCTGTATGTTTTTGACCACGAATTAATCATGTAACTGTATTCCAGTTTATCGAAAGGGTACCACTAACAACTTTTAATGCCTGGACTCTCTATTTCACTTCAGACAACTCAAATGCAAACACAGATGATCATGGAAGTTTTCAGGAAGCTTTCATGAAGCAAGTTCAGAATATAATTACCCCATTATTGGTGATGGGGCTATTTCTTACAACCTTTTCTAGTAGTCCTCGTGAACAGCAGGAGGTAATCACAACTTCTTTGTATTAGCACGACCAGTTGTTGTTTTGATTTGCTTGTGAGGGTAAAGTTGGGTCAAGAACTCAATACATGAATATTATCTGCATTCTATATGATGAAGATGAATGCAATGGTTTCAAATGCATGAGAAGTGAACTTTGTACCATTTGACTCCATAATTATCTTGATTTTATTGGTAAAGGGGGAAAATGGAAATATAGGAGAGATTGAGATATAGTATTTGAGTTCTGTATTGTGTATTATAATTCTGCGTTTGCTGAGACCGTCATCTGGTTCTTTCTTAGGCATCACTCTACAATTTCTTCTCTTCTTGAATGCCCCCCTCTTTTTTTAAGTACTTTAATATTAATTGATTAAATTCAATTCATGGTAGTAATTATAATTTTTCTTCTTCCAAAGTTACCTTTCATGAATGCAAATGTGTGTTTATATCTGTGAGATGAGCTTTTTGCTGCTGCAGTTGACTGCTTAGGCTGTAGCTCTCTAAAAGAACTCAATTAGGATAGGCTTTCATATCCCATTGCATTCTAGCATCTAGTTCCAAGTCTTTAACTAGATTGGTATTTTAACAATGCTGATATTTTTCTAGATGTCACTAGCTCAGAGGGTGTCTTTGGTTTGGATTATTATTAGGATGTGAATCCAACCATGTGCCTATTGGCTGTGGTTTCTTTAATTTCATTGTTATCATCCTTCTGACATTGACCAAAATTTGATTCTTTGCAGATTAGCTTTCAGGAATTTAAAAATAAGCTTTTGGAACCGGGATTAGTAGACCATATTGTTGTCTCAAACAAATCGGTTGCCAAAGTATATGTAAGTAACTCTCCTCACAACAAAACAGATAGTGAAGTAGTCCAAGGGACCCTGCCTGCAAAGGAATATGGAGGCGAGTATAAATATTATTTTAATATTGGAAGTGTTGAGTCTTTTGAGGAGAAGCTACAGGAAGCGCAAGAAGCTCTTGGCATTGACTCTCATAATTTTGTGCCTGTAACATATTCTGCTGAGATGGTTTGGTACCAGGAACTGATGAGATTTGCTCCAACACTGTTATTGTTGGGATCTCTCTTGTATATGGGAAGGAGAATGCAAGGTGGACTTGGTGTTGGTGGAGGCGGTGGTGGTAAGGGTGCTCGTGGAATATTCAACATAGGAAAAGCCCATGTTACAAAAGTAGACAAAAATACTAAAAATAAGGTTGGGAGATTTCTGTTTCTTCTGTCAATGATAGGACTGATGTTTTTGTATTTGTTTTAATAGCATGTCCAGTGCTGGTAAGTGACTTGGCAATAAGTTCATTTAAGAAACAATATTTATCCTTTTTTGTTTTATTTTTGTTTAGATCTATTTTAAAGATGTTGCTGGCTGTGATGAGGCAAAACTTGAAATTATGGAGTTCGTCCACTTCCTCAAGAACCCAAAGAAATATGAAGATCTTGGTGCAAAAATTCCAAAAGGTGCTCTGTTGGTGGGTCCTCCAGGTACAGGAAAAACACTTTTAGCAAAAGCAACTGCAGGGGAGTCTGGGGTGCCATTTCTTTCTATATCTGGTTCTGATTTCATGGAAATGTTTGTTGGTGTTGGACCATCAAGGGTGAGAAATTTGTTTCTCGAAGCAAGGCAGTGTGCTCCTAGTATAATATTTATTGATGAGATTGATGCAATTGGCCGAGCAAGGGGCCGTGGTGGTTTTTCTGGTGCAAATGATGAGCGTGAAAGTACATTGAATCAATTGTTGGTGGAGATGGATGGTTTTGGAACCACTTCTGGAGTTGTTGTGTTGGCAGGAACGAATAGGCCTGATATCTTAGATAAAGCTCTTCTTAGGCCTGGGCGATTTGACCGCCAAATAGCAATTGACAAACCTGATATTAAAGGTCGTGATCAGATATTTCAGATCTACTTGAAGAAGATCAAACTTGATCAGGAACCTTCATATTATTCTCAAAGGCTTGCAGCCCTTACTCCCGGATTTGCTGGAGCAGACATTGCAAATGTCTGCAATGAAGCGGCTCTGATTGCTGCAAGACGTGAGGTGACACAAGTCACAATGGACCATTTTGAGTCAGCCATCGATAGGATCATTGGTGGTTTGGAAAAGAAGAACAAGGTATGTCTTTATAAGTTTTTATATACTTTTTAGGTAGGCTTGTGAGTGGAAGGGTGGAGCTGGATGTTTTAGTTTATAGAATTAAAAGTCTTGCATATTGTAGGAAGCAGAATGTTATAACTTTAATTTAATACATTAATGATCCCTATGTTATCAATAGTGGTCAGCAGGGCTGCTATTGCAACAGAGCCAGGCGGAGTGCAGTGGTGATGCACAACAAATTTGTTTTGTTGCGAAATGGAGTAGTCAGTCCTTAGGGTTTCATGATATTATCATTTCTCATCTGTTGGGCCTTGGTCCTCAATTTGAGTGTAACATGTATTAATAAGAATTATGAATTAAGCATAAAATATGTATTAAAAACTAAATTAAACAGACTATATAATATAATAAGCTAAACAATAAAATTTTAACTAATATAGTAATAATACTAAATATGTACACAGTATATAATAAATACAGAATAATATAGATATTACAGAAAACATAATATGTATATTGCTATATAATACAAACTGTATACCTGTAAAAATCTAAAATAATATATATATATATTAAAAAATTCATAAAATTTTAGAATATTGGTCATCCCACTATCTCACTTTTAGGGTTGGCCGCTTTGCAGTCCGGGAAGGACAGCTATGAATGACCAAATATTGTTAAATTTCAACTAGAGTGTAAATATTTGTCTTTCCTTTTAAGTTACTGTGGATATACACATAATAGGAGGACATGGAAAGAGGAGAAAAAAGTTTGGGATGTTTAGTCTTGTAAAATACTATTCTTTTTTATATATAATTATTTAATTACATATATAATCCTATATATTTTATTTGTTTATCTAATGAATGTGCTAATGATTGAAATGATATTTCTAGAACCTGAAACAAAAAAGGTGAATTAAATTTAGTTACGGTGCTCTTAATCCGTAGTGAAGATACTCTGATTTCCTCCCCACTGTAGGGTGTAGAAAAGCTTTTCTTATCTCCTGAATTAAGATATGTGGCATAAAACTTATCCTGCCAAAGTTGGATTTAATGAATTTGAACAATAATGTATGCTGAATCTAATGCCCTTTCATTTTTATGTTTGAAAGGCCTGACTGATGTTCTCAGAGTCCTTTTGTCACTGTTTCTAATCTGCAGAAATATTTTATCTTAGGTTTTGTGTTGAGTTAAAACTTCAAGATGCTGAAAATGTTAAACTCTCTTTGCCTTTTCCGTTATTGCTCAGTGTTTCTCTAATACCTGTTTCCTAACTAGGTAATAAGCAAGGTGGAAAGGCGTACTGTTGCTTACCATGAATCAGGCCATGCTGTTGCAGGTTGGTTCTTGGAACACGCTGAGCCCTTGTTAAAAGTAACCATCGTTCCACGTGGCTCAGCAGCTCTTGGATTTGCACAATATGTTCCAAGCGAAAACCTTCTCATGACAAAGGAACAGCTTTTTGATATGACTTGCATGACACTTGGTGGTCGGGCTGCTGAGCAGGTTGTTTTTGTCATTTTTCTTAACATTCTTTCTCTCTTCTATTTCTCTTCTATGTTTTATGTTTTATGCTGCATGGCTATTTCTTTCTATCTTGAAAGAATTTTATGTCCTTCAGTGTATTATTTATATCTTGTAAATCTTATTACTGTTTTTCTTACGTTGTTTAATGGTTTCTCCTGATCTGATGCTTGACGCTTTCCAAATATCAAAGACATGCAAATGATGTTTCCCTCCCTTGTCACTGCAGGTTCTTGTAGGGAAAATATCAACAGGAGCACAAAATGATTTGGAAAAAGTTACCAAGATGACATATGCCCAAGTAGCAGTTTATGGTTTCAGCGAGAAAGTGGGTCTCCTTTCGTTCCCTCCAAGAGAGGACTCATTTGAGATGTCCAAACCATACAGCAGTAAAACTGCTGCAATCATCGATAGCGAAGTGCGAGAGTGGGTGAACAAAGCATACGAACGAACGGTACAACTAATCGAGGAACACAAGGAACAAGTTGCTCAAATTGCTGAGTTGTTGCTTGAAAAAGAAGTACTTCACCAGGAGGACTTGCATCGAATTTTGGGTGAGCGACCATTCAAAAATATTGAACCGACCAATTATGATAGATTTAAGGAAGGCTTTAAAGAAGAGGAGGAGGAAAAGGTAGCAGAAAGTATCATCGTAGATGTGCCTGAGCAAGGTGGCGGATCTTCTCCTTTAGAGCCCCAGGTTGTTCCCAGATAGTGTTGCCAAATTTGTGTTTCTTATTGTACATGACATTGTTGTTTATTCAATGTGTTAACAGTGACAAAAAAAAAACCTCATGGTAACTGCTAAATAAAAATCTATATTTTTATTTTTGTTACATGGATATATGGATATCTATTTCCAAACGTGGCTGCACTTGAAAAATAAAGAATTATTTCAATCACTCCAATTACATTCAAATATACTGAAATAAATAGCTCATGATCTCTACTATCATCTCTATTTATAATAATCAAAACCTTACAAGAAAATATACTGAAATAAATAGGAAGATTATGAAGATATTTTTTCTTACTGTGGAGATATTAAAATATTTTAAAGCACTCTCCCTGAAGTTAGAAAATGAATATTAATCGTTCCTAACTTGCTTACAAGATCCTAGAATTTGTTTTGGGGAAACATTTTAGTGAAAATGCTGGCTAACTAAAATCCTACGGGAACATGAGTTGTAACCATCGTGTCTCAGTCAAGAGTATTTGTCAATTCATGTGTTTGGTTTTATTATGTTGGTCTAGATTATGGACAACACTAATGTTTGACTTGTTATCAGAATACACGAATACACTTGCATAGGGATATGTCAACCTTAATTTTGAGGTCATAAAGTGAGATCTTCATATAAGATCCTTCGCACACACCTTGAGCAAGGACTCAATTTAACTTTTGCACTAGAACGAGATACTCTCACGTTTTTTTTTTCTCTAGGACACTAGACTTTCTCCAAGATACACACAATACCTAAATGTATATTTTTGTCGATAACATAACTTGCATAGTCTTCATCGGTATATATCTTCAGTATTAAAGTGTCTCTTTTCCTAAAGAATAACCCATATTCCTAGACTTGACTTCAAGTACTAAAGAATTTTCTAAAATATTCAACCACAACATTACTTGTGATAGAAAACTTACTTGAAGATATTACAAAGGGCCAAAGGAAACCAAAACAACACCAAAACACCACCAAACAGCAAGTACCTCACCACAATCACAACCTACCCCACCACATAACATTTATCTAAATTATTAAATTATTCATTCATCATAGATAAATTAATGAAACTATAACTAAAGAAATCCAACATATATATATATATATATATATATATATATATATATATATATAAATTAACGAAGCTATAACCAAAGAAATCCAAACTACAGCACCAGCACCAGATTGTTCATTCATCTTAACCAAAGAAATCAAACATATATAGAAAAATTAATGAAGCTATAACCTAAAATGGAGTATGAAAACTAAAACACAATACATATACATAAATGAAACCTAACATATATACATAAATTAAACTCGAAAGCCATGAAAGTGTGCAAATAAAAAAGTAGCCAACACCCATTCTGCTAGGTAGAAAATCGATTTCCACCAAAGAAACAAAGGGATAATCGATTTTGTGTGTAGGATAATCGATTATCCCTGTGTGTAAAATCGATTTTGGGTTGAGACGACATCGATTTTTCGTAAAAAAGGAGATGAGAATCGATTTCCATTTCGTGATAATCGATTGTGTTTTATTTGAAGGCATGGTTCTTACCTGAGACACGGTGGAAGAAGACGAAACCTCCACAGAGGAAGCAAACCACCCATCGTCGACCACCACACCGAGCACCACTGACAGCCAAACACCACATGGACGACCACCAAGCACCACTTCAACAACAACAAACTCCCTCACATCATTCACAACTCACCTTCTCCCTCAACTCAAAGCATTCACAACTCACCTCCCCTTCCTCCCTTCCAGTATTTATCATGGTATATTAACTCATCAACCACAACTGCACACAGTCAAATGCTCAATAATCTCTGCTACATGGCGAGAATCTTTGTTGTTGCATGGGTAGGAATCTCACTATTCCATGGCACGAGGATTTTAAAAAGTAAAAGGTAAGATGGTAAAAGTTGACTAATGTTCAGTCTTTCTTTGCAAATCATCGTGTGTACGCGAGGATGCAAAAACCAACTTTCTTTGCCTTTCCATGCCATTGTTACACGTTAATTAGGGGATCCAAATAGGGAGAGCATTTTTCTTTCCATTCAGGGGAACAATACTCACCCGAATCCAAACAAAGTGTCAAACATAAAATAAGCATTTATAATTGATGTGTACCATGAAATGCTCAAGACTTGCGTCTGTCAAATGAAGTATATTCGCTTATGTTTGTCCAAGAAAAAACTTATCAGATAAAAAACATACACAAAATGCATGCATCTATCAAAGGAAGCATACTACAAATAGTGTTGGCGTCTGTTTAGCCACACAAATTGCTTCTTGTTAGACTAAAATGAATACTTGCATCTGACATGACCTGATGCTCTAAAATATTATGTCTTAATACTTTATTGTTTAAGCACATAATCAAAATCAAAATAAAGATATGTTAAACTTTGATCTAAGAATGTGTTATCACCTCTTCATGTCTCTAACCATCCATTCTTGTCATTATAGGGTACTATAAAAAAAATTTATGCTCTAAAAATATTTTATAATCTCTAAAATTTACAAACTATATCTCTTCTTTATTTTTTTCCAACTTCTTTAAGCCTCCTTCTTGTAAATTTCTCTTGAAACTTCTTTATTTCTTCCTTTTGTTCTTTTCTTGTGATGTGCTTCTTGTTTGGGTTTTTATTGCTTCTTATAATTCATTTTGTCCTTCATTACATTCCTATCTAATCCTATTTACATATTTTTTTCTATATTTCATAGTCTTCCTCTACTACATAATTTCATACTTAAGTAAATTGTTAAACACACCTGAACACGTTACTATTTGGTATTATCAAAACATGAATGTCCTAGGCTTGACATTAAGATTGAGACTTGCTTCTTATCATAAAAATACATCTATGCTTAAGAAACTTTGTATGTTTTTTGTTATGCATCTTCAATTGGTGTGGTTCACAATCATTATTACACTACACTATTTTTTTCTTTGTTCTTTGGACTCGTTTTAACACTAGGTGCACAACAACATCCACCTAATGTGGAGAAAGAAGGGTGGCCTTTAATGAAAAAAGAGGTCCACCTTAACAAGCTAGGGATATAAAGGATAAAAAGACCCAAGTCACTTGCTATGAGTTCAAGAACCAATAACTTCATATTAGAATGTCTTGAAAAAGGAAATTTATAGACAACAATGTTTCTTCATGAAAGACGCTAAGAAGATTTTTATATCAACATGGGAAAATATTGATGAGTTAAAGGAAGTTGTCAATCTATGCCTCATAGGTAATACATCTGAACCCTCATTAGATGACTCCAATAAGGATATAAATTTCTCCTACCTTCACTCTATTATTGAAATGTACCATAACTCTCTATTTCTCTAGATTTTACACAAATAATCATCCCTATGTTAGACATTCACAAGCATTCAAAATTAGGTAAGAAACAATTATGATATATGGTATCTCCTAAATTAGTGGGACATGCATATTTTTGTTATCACTTACTTTTTCAAATTAAAAAATAAATGGTTTGACTTATTATAAATTTCTTCTAAATAGCTATATATTCATAACAAGACAATAGTTCAATACTTATACAACGAACATAACACACATACACACACACACACACACACACACACACACACACACACACACACACATATATATATATATATATATATATATATTAAACTAACTCTGCCACGATTTTGTTCTTAAAAGGCTCTTTGGTGGGTTGAGGGAGGAAGAAGTATATAAATTGCACTTGACCTCAACTCCTGAGCGATGTGAGACTATATTGGGTGTACCGGAACAAGTCCCCCAATCGAGATATATTGGGTTCCCCCTGGGTTCCCCCTAGTTGAGGGGCTAAGGAATATTTTCGTTCCATAAAAAACCCCAATGTTCCCACCTCAAGTCCATTGAGATAGCATCGCTAGGGTCAATCACCGCATTTGAGGTATTGTCAACTTTGGAGCTTGAAGCTCCGTCACGGTTTTGTATATAAAATATGTCTTTGTGGGTTGAGGGAGGAAAGAGTATTTAAACTGCCATTGACGTCAACTCCTGAGCGATGTGGAACTATATTGGGTGTACTGGACCAAGCCCCTAGTCGAGGTCTAAGGGAAGTGGATTCCCCTTAGTTGAGAGACTATAATGAGCATACCGGAACAAGCCCTAGTTGAGGTCTAAGAGGAGTGGATTCTTTCTAGTTGAGGGGCTAAGGAACATTTTCATTTTCAAAAACGGCGACAATGTTTCGACCTCAAGTCCATTATAGCATTGCTAGGGTCAATCACCACATTCGAGGTATTGTCCACTTTGGAGCTCGAAGCTCTATTATGGTTTTGTCCTTAAAAGGTGCCTCGATGGGTTGAGGGAGGAAGGAGTATTTAAATTGCCCTTGGCATCGACTCTTGGGCGACGTGAGACTATATTGGGCATACTGGAACAAGACCCCCAGTTGAGGTCTAAGGGGAGTAGATTCCCCCTAGTTGAGAGGCTATGGAACCTTTTCGTTCCCACAGACGATGCCCATGTTTGGACCTCAAGTTCGTTATAACATCTCTAGGGTCAATCACTGCATTTAAGGTATTGTCTGCTTTGGAGTGCGGTGCTCTGACAACGTTTTGTCCTTAAAATGTGCCTTGGTGGGTTAGGGGAGGATGAAGTATATAAACTGCCTCTGGCCTCAACACTTGAACTTTGTGGGACTATATTGTTGTACCGAAACAAGTCTTCCAATTCAAGTATATGGGGAACGGACTCCCCCTATTTGAGGTGCTTTGGACACATTTTTGTTTACGTAGACAGTGTCAATGTTCCGACCTCAAGTCCATTGAGATAGCATCGCTAGGGTCAATCACCACATCCAAGGTATTGTCTACTTTGGAGCTCAAAGCTCCATTGTAATTTTGTCCTTAAAATGTGCTTTGGTAGGTTAAGGGAGGAAGGAGTGTATAAACAGACTGGACAAGTCACAAGATTCATCTTTACAAATTGCTTCATCAGGTTCGCAGGCAACTATCTTAATCAAATTCTCGTCAGTTTTACTTAAACTACATGAGGATCTCTTGGATGAAATAGATAATGCACTCTCCAAAAGCCAAGTGGAACCTCAGTCTTAGAGTGCTGCTAAAAAGGTATTGGATTCCCTCAAATCTTCTTTTGTTAGTTTCTTTAAAGAAAATGAAATTGAATCAAGGATGGAACAAGTCATTGAAGACTTAGAACATCTTACAACCAACAACCATGTTCTAGGTTTGAAAAGGGCTGATGATGTTGGGGTCAAATCTGGTAGTAAATTATCATCAACATATTTGCCAAATGAAAAGTGATATCTATGGCAGAGAAGATGACAAACAATTTGTCTTTAACTGCCTCACATATGACACTCACAACAACCTATCTATACTTTCTATTGTGGGAATAGGAGGGGTGGGTGAGACCACTCTTGCCCAACATGTATTCAATGACCCAAGGATGGATAAAACTAAATTTGATGTCAAAGCTTGGATTTGTGTTTCAGATGAATTTGATGTTTTCATGGTATCAAAAGCAATTCTTGAGCATGTTACTACAACTACTGATGAAAGTAGAGATACATAGATGGTTCACAAAAGATTGAAAGAAAAATTGATAGGGAAAAAGTTTCTTCTTATTTTGGATGATGTTTGGAACGAAACCCAATTTAAATGGGAAGAAGTGCAGAAGCCCCTTGTTTTCAGAGTCCAAGGGAGTAGGATTCTTGTGACTACATGTAGTAAGGAAGTTGCGTATACCATGTGGTCAGAGGAACATTCCCTAGAGCAATTACAAGAAGATGACTGCTGGAAGTTGTTTGCTAAACACACATTCTGAGATGATAATACTTCACCAAATCAAGAGTGCAGGGAGATTGGCATGAAGATTGTTAAAAAATGTAAAAGACTACCTCTCTCCTTAAAAACAATGGGAAGTCAGTTATATAACAAATCATCTGTTTCAGAAGGGCAAACTGTGTTCCAAAGAAAAGAGAGTTGTAATATTATTCCTGCTTTAGCGCTTTAGCATTGAGCTATATCCACCTTCCTTCCCATCTGAAGGTATGTTTTACTTATTGTGCCCTATTCCCCAAGGATTATGAGTTTGAAAAGGAGGATTTGATTCAGTTGTGGATGACTGAAAATTTCACCCACTGTCGTCAACAATGTAGGAATCCATATGAAGTTTGCCAACAATACTTCAATGATCTACTATCAAGATCCTTTATCCAACAATCAGATGAAAATGAAGTATGTAGTTGTCATGCATGACCTTCTAAATGATTCGGCAAAATATGTTGATGGAGGAATATACTTTAGGTGCGAAGTTGATCAACGAGAAAAGATACAAAAGATAACTCGTCATTTTTCATTTGAACTTGGTTACCACACATGTTTTGATGGGTTTGGAACTTTGTGTAATACAAAAAAGTTACGTACATTTATGCCAAAAGCTAGGGGCCTAAGTGATTTTTGGAGGTTGGGTATCAAAATGTCAATACATGAATTGTTATCCAAGTTTAAGTTCATAAGTATCTTATCTATGTTTCATTGTTATTACCTTTGAGAGTTATCTGACTCTATTGGCAATCTTAAGTATCTTCGTTCCTTAGACCTCTCACATACTACAATAAGAAGACTCACTGAAAAGATACATTCACTCTCCCGCTTGCAAATACTGAAGTTGAACTACTGTTGACATTTGAAGGAGTTTCCCTTAAATTTGTATTTACTCACCAACTTGTGTCGCCTTGAATTTATACAGGCTGATGTGAGAAAGGTGCCACCACCTTTGAGAAAATTGAAGAATCTTAAAGTAGTAATTGATCCTTTTAATGTTGGCTATAGCAAGGAGTTGGGTATTCAACAGCTAGGTAAGCTCAACCTTGGTGGAAGTCTATCAATTGAGGACCTGCAGAATGTTGAGAATTCCCTCGATGCATATTTGAAGAATAAAACACACCTTGTGACGTTGTATTTGCGATGGGATTGGAATTGAAACTCTATTGAATAAAAAAAAATGACATAATTGAGAATTTGCAACCTTCTAAAAATTTAAAGGAGTTGTTAATGTATTGGTATGGTGGGAAACGATTTTCAAATTGGAGTTGTTAATCTATTGGTATGGTGGAAACGATTTCCAAATTGGTTAATAGAAAACTCATTGTGGAATATGGTGTCCTTAGTGTTGGAGGAATGTGAATCTTGCCAACGTTTACCTCCCCTTGAACTTTTGTCATTTCTCAAAGTCTTGAGGATTAGAAAACTTGATGGGATAGTGTGTATTGATGGTGATTTTCATGGGAACAACGTTTCGTAATTCAGCACAAATGCTTTTCAACTTTTTATTGCAACTACTCCTAGATGTTTGCTGTAAATCATGAAAACTAAAAACTTAATTCAGAAAATATGAGGATACCAAAAATAATAAATATGTGTTGAAAAAAATAGTTATAAAGTATGCATAAAATAATAATTTATTTATTAATTGTCATAATTATATAATAAAAACATTTTTAACTTTTATTCATGATTAAGAGTGTATGGAAATTAAAAAATTGTTTAATCAAAAGAAGAATGCAAAGGGTAAAAAGAGGTAAAAGAATATTAAAAAAAAAACACGTTAGAAAATCAATCCTTATTATTAACTGGTTATAGATTAACTTGAATTAGTAAATAACATCGAACCTTCTCTCTATAAGTAATTATGTTTAGAATATATTATGTTATACCAAATATATTTATACTTTTGTAGATTTAAAGTATTAAATTAAGTTATGGAATATAAAATACAATAATTATAAGCTTAGTTTTGAGTTTTCAATATACAATTTATTTTTTATTTCGTATTTAATAAATTAGTTTCTTCGATTAAATACTTACTAAATTACAAAAGTTTATTTTACATTTTCTAAAAATATATTTATTTATATTTTTAATATTATATTTTTTTTATCCAATTTCTGAAATAATTTTAATATACAAAATTTATTATTAAATATTATATATATATATATATATATATATATATTCTAGATTAGATACTATATTTTACTAACTAAAAATTATTTGATTATAATGTGTTTAACATTATTTGTCTCTAATGTGTTTAACATATTAAATATAGTAAATAAGTATTTGTCATCTCTACATGTTTAATGAATTTCATAATATATATGCAAACATAATTATCCTTTTCGTTTTCAATGTAACAATTTTCTCATTAAAGGAATATATCATAATTACTATTGTACTGTCTAGGCCGAAAGTTCAACCGAAAGGTTGTATCGAAAGTCTCGGCCGAAAGGTTAAATATAAAAAATAAATAAGTAAAATTAAATTAGTTATTGTAGCAAAGTCCATAAGATGGGCCCAAATATACAGGTGTGTGTTTTCAAAATGTTAGGTGCAAAAAGAAAAGACCCAGGTAACTTTTAAGCCCAATAAGAGAGTCTTATAAATAGAGGTTCAATCCAAGAGGTAAGGGAGAGTGATTTTTGTTTGATGAACATAAAACCATTTCTGACTTTAGCATCAGAGGGCCTTGTGGGTACACCCACCCATATGAGTGAAGGAGAAGCCGAGAGCATCCAACCCAAGGAGAAGCTGAGAGCATCTAACTCGAGGAGAAGCCGAGAGCATCCAACCCGAGGAGAAGCCGAGAGTATCCAGCCCAAGGAATTGCTGAGAGAGTCCAGCCCAACTTGAGGAGTGATCTAGAGAAGCCCAAGATTGGAAGATTTGTAAAGAAGTTAGTCTTGTCAACCTGATTCTAGTGTTCTTGGTCCTTGTTGTAAGAACATTTTGGCGCCCACCGTGGGACCGAGAAGTAGCTGAAAAAGGTTGAAGACAAGATGAATTAAAGAGAAGAACAAGGTGGAGAGCAGGCAGATAATCTTACCATACCAATGACAATGTTGGTGCAACTACAAAGAGAGTTTGAAACACTAAAGAAGAGCAATGAAGAAGAGTTAAGTATGTTAAGGCGGAGAATGCGTAGATGAAGAGGAAGTTGAATGAAGAGACGATTTTAAACACATCATTTGAAACTGTTCAACCAAGAACACATATTCACCAAAGGGTACATAAGGAGGAAAGCTTTGAAACTAATAGGAAGAGAATACCAGAGACTTCTGGTATCTTTGTCGAAATATCTGTTAGGAGGCATCCATTTTCCGAAGCCATTATAGAAACCACACTGCCCGAAAATTGGAAGAATTTAACCATGGAGAAGTATGATGGAGGTATAAATCCTGATGAACACATTGCAGTATACACAATGCAGATAAGTTTGTATACGTGAAATGAGTCCATTTTGTGCCGAGTATTCCCAACAACTTTGAAGGGAGCGACTCTGAGTTGGTTTACTCGGTTGCCACTGTTATCCATTGATTCTTTCAACACTTTGGTAAAAAAGTTTGGAGCTCATTTTGCTACAAGCCGACCACATCATCTAACATCAATTGCCTTAGTGAATATAAGGCAAGAAAAGGGAGAATCCCTAAGAACATTTATGGAGCGCTTTGGAAAGGTAGCACTAAGTATCCGCAATCTCAGTCTGAAAGTCACAATGCATCATATGATTACAGCACTGAAACCGGGACCATTTGCCGACAGTGTTTGCAAAAAACCGGCAACCAATCTTGATGAGTTAAGACAACGTGCATCAAAGTTTATGCAGATGGAAGAGTTGAGAGAATTTCAAGGTCGGATGGAAATCATAAGAAGATAAGTGAAAAGGAAGGAGGACATTCGTTTAGAAAAGGAAGAGAATAATTTCGTAGCTGAAAGTTTCAACAATATACACCGTTGAGTAGTAATGGAGCAAGAATCTTACAATAAGCAATGGAAGTAAAGATAATCCCACCACCAAGGAAGGAAAGAACTTCAGAAAGAGCATATAAGAGTAAACATTGCCAATACTACAAGAATCATGGTCGTCATACAGAAGAATGTGTAGCTTTGAAAGATAGAATTGAAGAATTGATTCAAGTTTGGCAGTTCAAACGCTTTGTTAGAGATGGAGGGATAAGGAGCAGACAAAGTCCAAGGCAGTTAAACACTCATCATTGTATATAAAACCTTTCGGTCAAGGATGATTTTTCATGTATAAAGAAAATCTTATTCAAGATTGAAACACTTAATGAAGAAGTTATTCATATGAAAAGTCAAATTGTTAAATTTCTCAATGCTTCGCATACTTCAAACCTCTCGATCCAGGATGCTTTCACTCGTGTGCAATCATTCTTCAACATTAATAAGATCATCGTCGTGTGCAATCTCTTATTCCGACATTTCATCATAAGGAATGTCTTCAACTAAGATAAGCTCACCATTGTGACAATCTTTACCAACATCAAAGTTTTCTTTATCTATGGGAATATTGTAAAAGTATTTGACCTGTTGAAGAGCTTTAGAGAGATCCAATTCGTGTTGTTCAACAATAAAGCTCTCGGCTCTGGAAAATTTTTTCTTCACTTCACTAATCTTAAGATGTAAATGATGAATCTTTTCGGCATTAGCTTGCTTAGTAGCAGATAAATTAGATAAGTCTTCCTTCAATCTTTGATTTTCACTTTGAAATTCCAACATTTTGGCAGATAACCTAGCAATCTCATCATTCAATGATTCTTTTGCACTTTCATGTTCAACCGACAACTCTTTGATTTGAGTGTTCAATAATAAATTGGCCTCGAGAGTGAATTCAAGACTCTTGCTGGATTCAACCAACTCTTTCTTCAGCTTCAAGATCTATAACTTCTTCACTTGAACTCATATCACTACTAGTTTTATTCTTCACAACAAAAATGATGGCAGATGAAACAATTGAATGAATATCCTCATTCAGCTCAATCACTTTCCTGATAGCCCCATTACTCGTGTCCGAAAATTCTGTAAATTCATCAGAAACGGAAACAGAGGTTGAAGAAGACATTGTACCTTTTGAGAGTATTCGGTTCAATCTTCCCGAATCAATAAATACAAAAAAGCGTAAGGTAGATCATATGAAACTAATATTTATAGCAATAGTAAAACCCTTCCAAACGAAGCGTTACGATATCACAATCGTTGAGATATGTTACATCTAATGGTCGAATGTGTGTAACTCGTCATGTCAATCGGCAGAATCAAGAAAAGCACACGAAACGAGGCAATACTTTGATACGAAAGACATTTAATACAAAATCAAAATCATTTCTAAGAGATATTTCCACGGACATATTAAATACAAAATTTGTCCTTTTCATTAGGCATAACGTCTTTTTGAAATCCTCATGTCTGGGGGGCTAGTGTACTGTCTAGGCCAAAAGGTCAACCGAAAGGTTGTACCGAAAGTCTCGGTCGAAAGGTTAAATATAAAAAATAAATAAGTAAAATTAAATTAGTTATTGTAGCAAAGCCCATAAGATGGGCCCAAATATACAGGTGTGTGTTTTCAAAATGTTAGGTGCAAAAAGAAAAGACCCAGGTAACTTTTAAGCCCAATAAGAGAGCCTTATAAATAGAGGTTCAATCCAAGAGGTAAGGGAGAGTGATTTTTGTCTGATGAACATAAAACCATTTCTAACTTTGGCATCGGAGCGCCTTGCAGGTACACCCACCCATCTGAGTGAAGGAGAAGCCGAGAGCATCCAATCTGAGGAGAAGCCGAGAGCATCCAACCCGAGGAGAAGCCGAGAGTATCCAGCCCAAGGAATTGCTAAGAGAGTCCAACCCAACTTGAGGAGTGATCTAGAGAAGCCCAAGATTGGAAGATTTGTAAAGAAGTTAGTCTTGTCAACCTGATTCTAGTATTCTTGATCCTTGTTGTAAGAACAACTATTATTTCAATTTTGAAATGAAATTTAAATTTTAAATCATTAAATATTTAAATTTATGTATATGTATATTTTTATGATAATTAATTAATCAAATGTAAAACTCAGCCACTGTATCAATAAACATTTTTTATACTTCGTTGCGTATATTAATTGTATCAGCTTGACAGATTTTGTCTTCATTCATTACAAAATGGAAAATAAAAATATATTTTAAGTAACAATATATAAAAAATATAGATAATAATTTTAAAATTTATAAAGACAAAACAATAAATTGTGCAGAATAATAGCTAATAACTTTTATAGAGTGAATAAAGTTTTCTTTCATATAATATATAAGATGTTCACATTGAAATGTGTGATATACCATGTTATGAACTTGACTTATTATTTTAGTAAAATTCCTGATTTTATTTTATTCGAAATCGAAACATTTCTTAAGATATTTTATTTAATAAATAATTATTTTTATTATAAAAAATAAGATTTCTTTTATAATTCCCGATATGCAGAATAGTGTTACTTAAAATATTAAAATATCTTTGCACGCTTTATCTGTAAGTCCCATGCTGCTTTTTCTTTTTGTATTTTTTGCACACTTCTTCGTTAAACTAAGTTCTTTTTCTCTTTTTCCTCTTTTCTTTTCTCTCTTCCTCTTCCTCACTCTTTCTCAAGGACCTCCAACAATTCTTGAAAGAGAAACCCCAACAGTTATTGCTTGTGATGTATGCATAATTTGATTTTCTTTCTGCTAAAGTCTGAAAGCTTAACCTTCTGGAAACCAACCCTTTAACTATACTTCTCTGGGAGTAACATTATTTTGCACTTGTATGTTATTTAGTTTCTTTAACATTTGATACTCTTTTGTTCTTTGCGTAGCTTCTAACACATTACCAACTGTGAGCAAATGAACTTCATTTCATTTGGTTTTGTAAAAGCAGCATAAAATTAATATATTATCACTGACAATTCAGAAGTTTACTTCTTGATCAGAAAAACAAGCAAATTTCTATTTTCTCTGTACTTGTAGACATAGGAAGTCTTAAAATAGTATTTAACAAAATTAGAAGTGAAGCATGTGACTCCTTAATCTAGTAAAATAATGACACCCAACAATGCTATCAGGATATGCTATAATCCTTCCCAGGTATCTCTCAGATGTGAACCAAACAAGCTTGTTATGGGGAGCAAAGGTGGCATACTTTTGTATTAATTCAAGAATACTAAATATGTAAGCATGTTGAATGAAGAACTATTCAAGCAGAAACTTTCTAGATTATGCAAACTAGCACAGAAAAATAACCATGTTGGGTTGAACTGAGGAAGAGAATCACAATTTTATTATTGCATAATACACATTTGTTGTAAAAAAGAGTAAAACAGACCAATCTTGGTTGCAAATAGATAAACTGACACGGCAGCACAGAAAAATCCCTGCAATTGGAGCTTTAAAGGCAAACTTTTATGGAAAGGAAGGACTTTTTTGGACCAAGCAGGGGAGGGTAACCTTCTCTGTTCTTAACAGAAAGGACCCTAGATATAAAACAACTTTTTGAAAGGATTAGGACCAAGATGAGAGTGACTTCTTTTGTTACATGAATGTCTGATTTTGTCATAGAGAATAGTGAAATTTGAGCTGCCAACTTTCCTAGAATAACAATGTCCATCATCACTTGTATAAGTGTAATCTTGGTGTGTTTCTCCCACTCCCCTAACAACCAAATTCCCTTGGATAACCATAGTACCCTGACCATCCTGCACATTTTCGACAGACCTCTTTGAAAATCCATAAGCCGAGCTCCTAGACTTGTCCACGTTAAATCCCAAAGTAACATTTGAAACGGATAAAGAAGTATCATTATCCTGATCTACCTCATCTGTGTTCAAGTATAGGGAAAAGTTTCTGTGTGTGTCCTGAACAAAGGGTGATGGAAGGTTAGCATGAACACTGTCATTGAAAAGAATCAGTTGCTTCACAATTTGCTTATTCCCATCTTTCGCCATCACCATTGAATTGTTGTAAACAAAGTCTTGGACAAAACTGGTGGTAACATTCCCATAGGAGGATCTTATCCAACCACTAGAAAAAATGGACCTCCTTGCACTAGTCCAAAATTTTCCATTCAAACCTTCAAAGTCAGTGACCAGAGACTCAGCCAGAGGCTTGACAACAAGATCCAAAACTCCTCCTTCTGTCTTACTGCTCTTCCCATCCAACCAAATATGCAAATTTGCGTCCACAAACCAAAGATTCAAAGCGTTCGTCACGGTGAACCCCACCGAATGGCTCTTCCCATCCAACAAGCTCCCCAAAAGTGGCGTGATCTCAATATCATAGGAGGGAAGATCAAATGAGCCAATTCCAGTAATAGGCCTCCACAAGAGGGGATTAACCCCTCCAGTGTAGATAACAGTAAAAGGCCAAACTGCACCCACAACCTTCCCATCAAGAGAAACCACAACCTCCCTAAAAGGACCACTCCCAGGCACATCGCTGAGGTTGTTGGCGATAAGATATTCCTCAGGAGGGTTACCGTACCAAAACTCATCCCTCTCATGAAACGAAACATACACCTCCAACACAGCCCTATAGGCATTCTGGGGCACCCTAAACTCCTTCAAACCCTCAGCAGTGGAATTGTCAATAACAAACCACAACCCATCATTCAGTGGGGGGTTTCTCGAAATGGGCAGGACCAAATCAGCAGGAACACCACCCCCAAACGCCAAAGCTCCGGCCTTTGAGTCAGACCCATCACCAAAACTCTTTCTCACAAAAGGGTAAAAGTGAATGGTGACATCAACATGGTAAACCCCAGTGTAGGTTTTATCCACCACGTTTCCCAGAAACACAGCAAAGGTTTGGTTTTGGGGATTCAACAACAAAGAATGGTACCTTGTGATGTCCTTGTGGACACTCCAAACAATGCCAGTGGCTCTTGGCTCTGCAGTGCAGCTTCTGAGAAGCTCAACCCCACCAAGCCACACACCGAAAATGCGATCAAATTGTCTTCCTCGGCAAGTGGCCTTCCACTCAAGCACGATTTTGGAGAAAGTTTTGAAGGGGCAGTGAGAGGGAGGGGTGTAGTTGGCCAGAACTGGGGGTTTGCCATAGGTGAAGCCAAAGTCGTGCTGGAGAATGTGGTGAGAGAAAGGTTTTGTTTTGGGGAGTTCAATGGGTCTTGTGACTTCAAAGTACTCCGTCGGTGGTGGAGGGTCGTCGGAAGATGTGAATTCAGAGGGAAAATCAAGGGCGTGTTGCTTGATTTTGTAGAGACTAGAAGCAGAAATGGAGAGAAAATGGGAGAAGATGAGAAAAACGAAGAGGAGGAAATAATTGTTCATGTTTGCTCTATGGAGTGATAATTGCTAAGATGATTCTAGTTCGAGAGTTGTTCCCTGCATATGAAACAAAACAAACAAGTTAAAAAGGAGACTTTCCTTCTAAATTGTTTTGCATTTTAGGAAAATGCATATTTATATTGTTATTTCACCATGTTAGTCAAGTATTGTTTTTTCATTATATTCTTACCTAATTTTTGTGGAATGAAAAAGGTAAAAAAAAAAGTAACTAATATGAAATATAAAATGTATTAGAAAATCATATATTAATATATAAAACCTAAATAGTATAGCATTTTTTATTATTGAGAAACGAAATAAAATGGAAGTAACGTAGTAGTGCGTATTATCCATCAATGTAATGTGAACTTTTATTTGTGATACAATAAATTTATAAGTGACAAAATATGATAGGTGATATAATATATATAAAAAAAAAAGGGATTTGGTTTGGGAATGTGAATAGTATCTTAATTCATTCATTAATTAAATAGGGTATGAATATAGATAATATTTAATTTTTTAAATTTAAGATGTGAATAAAGATGAGTATCATTTTAATATTAAATATTTAATAGTATTATATTTCCTTTTTTGTAATTTTGTTTTTTATAGAAAATTATTAAATTAATATTTGGAGTAGTAAATAGGGTATACACGATCCTGATTGGAGATGTAAGGAACAAAAATTTGATACTGTATGGGTAGGTATATTGAGATAGGATAGGGATGAATGCGTGCGTGACACGTTTTAATCTCTTAATTTGGTTGGTGTGAACTTCAGAAAATAAAGTACTGTAACAACAATTAATTGCCAACAACATGAATAACTATACTTAGTTTTAAAATTTGTAAAATTTATATTTAATTTTATTATAATTATAATTATAATTATGATAGTTGATTTTATAACTATTGAATTCTAGAATGCATTCTTCAAAACTTAAATTCTAAAAAATATCATGTAAATAATATAACTTAGAAATTAAAAAAAAAAATCAATAGTTTATGCAAAGATAGTGTGAATAGTTTAATTTTATTCTAATCAGTCATATATCGAAATAACTACTATAGGAAGTGAGTTTGATTCTCTCTAATTATTATTATGGTGTGAATTCAAGATATGGTCTATGCACGTATTTTAAATTACTATTTATATATACATAAAACTTTGGGTATATACAAGATATTCAGAAGGAGTTCAATAAAGTTTGTGGTTCTAGATGCTCTTACATGTCTGCACCTGCATTTGTATTTATTCATGTACGTAATATCATTATTGTGGTATACAAAATAAATAAGGGACGCGTAAGCTACTGAAATAAATTTTAAATATAAGAAATATATATATATATAGATATAACATTTTCAGTCTATAGATTATAAATATTCAATCTCATTCAAATGTCAACAATACAACATCAATATAAACCATACATGGATCTATACAATCTAGTAGGATTGGAAAAAAAAATATGGTTTTGTCAAACTGCTCCACATTTACATTGCTCTAATCCATTAAAAATCCGTTTATCTAAATCCAGTTTTTAATTTGATCCACATTTTTATTATATTTTCAAATCAGATATCCATTTTGTTTATATGGATTTTAGAAATTGGAAAATTCAAATTTCTAATCCAAATTTTTTAAAGGAGACTCTCACTCCCGTGCCTCTACCCAAACCACTTTTTTATACTTTTTCTCATTTTTTGTTCCCTCTCTCTCTCTGCACCACTCTCTCCAACCTCTTATTAATTTTTTGTAATTTTATTTGCTCTCTTTTACACACATGAAACAACCAAGTCTTGTACATTTTTTTTTATAATTTTATTTGCTCCAATATTTTATACATAATAAATTAATATAATATTTTCAAATTTCAAGTATTATAGGTAGGTGTATTTTAATGTTAAGAATATATATATTATGTT
>Ga0123342_1002558_pt1 | contig 30066 bp, 13 predicted proteins | sample Turbeawhitnodule_FD_89960 | JGI IMG/M metagenome (GOLD analysis project Ga0123342, IMG submission 89960) | Root nodule microbial communities of legume samples collected from Mexico - Turtle bean Mexico white nodule | ecosystem: Host-associated > Plants > Roots > Nodule | place: Mexico: Nepantla... | reverse complement strand
TATATATATATATATATATATATATATATATATATATATATATATATATATATATCAAAAACCAATTAACATTCCTATTTCTAAAAAAAAAGTAATATTCCAAAATTTGTTCAAAAGACGGTGTCGTATTACTGGTTTGGTTAGTGTTAGACATTTAAAACCCTAAGCCACTCACCGAGAGAGAAGCCGCCGCCTTCTTCACCGCCACCACTCCTATTCCCGACCCATTGATCACTCTCACTCATTCTCTCTCTCTCTCTCTCTCTCTCTCTCTCTCTCTCTCTCAGACACACACAGAAATACAGCACTAGCCTCAGCGGCACAACGTTGTAACAATTGAAAGAAGTAAAACCACACAGAAACAATGGCTGGTGGTCGATTCCGCGAGCTGATGAAGAAATACGGCAAAGTTGCCATCGGCGTTCACGTGAGCGTTTCCGCAGTTTCCATCGGGGGTCTCTATGTCGCAATAAAGAACAACGTCGACGTCGAAGCCATCCTCGAGAAGTTCCACATGGGCGCCGCCTCCGACCAGCAAAACCCTAACCCTACCGACGAAGGCGCCTTGCCGCCTCCCAATAACAAGACGGCGCAGCTCGCCGCCTCCGCCGGCGGAGCCTTTACTCTTGCGATCCTCTGCAACAAGGCGTTGTTCCCCTTGCGCGTTCCTATCACCGTCGCGCTCACTCCCCCAGTCGCAAGGTTCCTGGCGCGGAGGAACATCGTCAAGAGCGGTGTGTGACCTGGATTCGGTGCGTGCTATATTCTTCTTGCCTGTGACGAGGATCGTGAGATTATATTTATATTTGTATACCTTGTTGCATTGGTTGGTTTTTTGAGACCTGAAAGGGGAATAACAAAAGGGTTTTCATTTTCTAAGGACTAGTTTTTCTGCTTAATAAAATTCCTGGTACATACTTAGTTTAATTTATTGGTTGGAGTATGGAGTGGACAAAACTTACGTGCAATTCTAGAAGCTCAATTTGATTTTGTTCGATCATCAGAATTGGAGTTTTAGTAGGAAAGAAATGCACACAATACTAATACAAGTGTGATGATCTTGAGAGATTGGTTTATGTGTATCTCTCTTCAACTTAATTACCCTGTACTAGAGAGGATACTCTCTCTTTATGTAAAACTTTTATTGTACAACTCAATGCAAACTTTTTTATGCAAATTGTCAACGTAAACTTCCATGGATGTTAGAGGTTATCTCCAAAGGCACCTATAAAATTTTATCTATGTTTTATCCTTTCAAATTTTAATTGGTTGCAATTAAGTTTTATATTTTGCAACAGTGTGAGGGATGGGACATTTAACTTGTGTCTTGTTCGTTTTCATGGTTTTAGAAGTAAAATTGGAATAGGGAATAGAATTTTGAATAATGAATTTGCTTTTCTACATACCAACCCTTGCGCATTGTTTCAGGTAAATAGAAAGGAAAGAGAGGAAAAAGAAGTAGATTGGATAGAAATGCCAATTTAGTGTATAGGCTTAGGTTTGTTTGTGATGAGAGTTGGATATATTTTAGACTGACATATAGTGATTTTTTATCCCAAGAGTATGGATAGTTTAGTGGACATGATTATAAAGATTATTTGATTGCTACTTGGTTAACCCTAAAAGTAATGTATTTGAGTTTAATTGGTTGCATTCTATGTCCTGCTTTATTTTGGACTGAGATGGTCTAAATTCATCTATGGATGGTAGTGTTGAATTAGAAATGAGTAGTGCTTGCACTCTTAGTATAATGGAGTAGGAGATATCCTTGGATGCCGACTAACTCACTGTATGCTCTTTGTATTGAAGTAATGAAGTCTGAATGGTTGCTAATTATCTGTGCCCGACGGGAACTAGATTGGTCTGGTCGTAGACTTCCCAATAGATATATCCAATCCTTGATTGAATTCAGCATCCAATCCTTGTGTGAGTGCGGAGTTTATCAGTGTGAGCTTTAGATGATTGAAATTGAGCTACATTAAATGGCGCAGTAATATCATATCATATGCTCACATCAATTTAGCCAACGAAGAGTCTACTCAATCTCTAATATGATCACTATTTCTTGAAACCTTGTCACGTTTTATTTGAAGTTATATTTATGGTGCAATTGTTCATTGTTCAGAAAACCTTGGTATGATGGTGTGTTATTGGATGATCTGGGTTATTGGTTTCATGAAAAGCCATTTTGCCAAATCTCTGAACTATTTTGAATTGACTGAAAATATGCTGTTGTCTCCACCTTCCTGTTGGATCGGATTCTCAGATGGCAACTCACCATTAAACAAACACTTCATCTCATCACACGTGCCATTTGTTTAACTGCCTTGCTTTCAGGGGAAAAAGGACTTAGCTAATCCAATTCATTCTAACTTAAAACTATGTATTCTGACTCATGGAATTTCATATGGTTTGAAAGAGATTGTAGATTTAAAGTAACACTGAATATCTCTATGAAACGTCCTCACACTTTCCAAGTTGAAACAGGTCTGAGACTTCTCGATTTCTCTCTATCTCAAGTGAAGGAATCTATGATTAATTTACTATTTTAATTGAAGTTTCTACCTTTTTTTCCATACATTTCTCCATCTCTGACTATTTATTTCTCTTACCCCCCTATAGCTGTTTAGAAAGATTCATATTTTAAGAAAACTCAGATTTAATGCATAATAACTTGTATTTAACATCATTCAATCAGGGATGTTTGTAGGGCTTATGATTTGATTCAAAAAACTAAATTAAGATGACAAGTGTATTTTAGTAGTATGAAATCATGATTTCATTGACAATAGGAAACTATGCATTCAATTTATTTAAATTGAAGTTTGAGTGAAAAATTCAAAGGGACCCGCTGTTAGAAAGTCTTTAAGAAATTGGATTTTTTAAATTAAGATAAAGTATAATGTTTAAACTCCTGATAAAACATATCTCGTTTAAGTTAGCCTCTTACCCTTTTGGCACTTATTTTATAAGATCATGTTTAAGAAATTATGAGTAATGCATTTTGAGGATAAGTTTCAAATTGTTGTATATGTTTTAATTCTATAATTTAATTTTATATTAAAACCAATATTATACTAAATAGTATTCTGTGCACGAATAATTAAGCTATTGTTTTAGTCTAATTAATAATTTGAATGAGTTTTTAATAAATATGCTAAATATTCGGAAAGAGAATTTATTATTTATAATGATCCTAAAATTTTTCTTTCGTAGAAATGGTATATTAAATCCTAATTTCAATTAAACAATTGAACCTATTAAAATTTGAGAGAATTGTACAAAACTTATCCCACAATCTACCCATATTCTATATGCACAGATAACTCTTTTAGAAGGGAAGAGAAAAATTTAAAATAACGTAAAAAAAAGTCATATCCACACTAAGCGATACTAAATTTTGCAATTATTTTTTATGTATTTTTTTTTTACAATTTTAGTATGCATCACAATACGCTTTAATTTGTAATATTTTTTTACGTCGGAAAATTGTAGAAATTCAAAGAAGTTACTACTTAAACTATATTTGAGAAAATTATTTAAATAATATTCGAATAAATTGCTTAAAGAAATAAATAGTGTTTCATCATAATTAGTTAAGCATACCATTAACAGGTATACGACTTAATAAAGCTTAGTAATTTAAAATAATTAGATAATCTTTCAAAGATGGATCAATATAAAATAATGTATCTCTTTTGTATATATTTTTTTTTAAAATATTGCCTAAAATATATTTTAAATTAAAAAAAGATCTTAGGAACAAAAGTTTTAGAAATTATAAATTTGTTTCTTTGCTCTTACAAACTTACAACAACAAAATAATGTAAAACAATTTTTTATATCAGCAAAATAATGTAAAACACTTATATAATTATATATAAAGTTTCATATATGATAGCTAATAGTTAAAAAAATAATTGTTCCTTATAAATTATATTGGTTTCAATTAAGCTACAAATTTATGTAAACATTTTAAATACCAAATTCAAAGAACATTTGGTAAAAATCCAAATTCAAACATTTGATAACAAGATTTAAACATAATGTGTAGTTTAATTCCACTGGACCCCTGCACACCAGAACACTTCTTACAAGCCTTTTTCCTTCAGTCCATTGATTGGGTGGGTGCGGGTGCAACGAAAACCGGGTAGATTCTGATCGGTCATCGGCACACCGCCGGAGTACAACATGATCGTCTGCGTTGCCGTCGTCGGTCACCAGGTGAGTCTCCTTCACCTTTCCATAATCAATTTCAATGTCGCCGGAGAAAAGCCCCGTTTTTCAATCGCGATCTGAACTCAAACTCTTCTTTTCTATGAAATCGTGCAGAACAATCCGCTATACATACAGAGTTTCACGGAAGCTGATGATGCTCTCAAGCTCCACCACATCGTCCATTGCTCGCTGGATGTGGTCGACGAGAGAGGTACGTTTCGTTTACTATGAATTGTGGATCCCAAGGTTTTTATTTGAGATTTCGTAAATTTTATTTTTTTTGCAATGTTTTGTTTCTTTATGCATATGGTTGTGGTTTTTAGATCCTCAAGTCTGGAGATAATTCAGTTACAGATATAAATTTTAGGTGGAACTCTGAATCTGATGTAATGTGTTTTTTACTTGGCAGTGAACAATCCTAAAAGGTCTGGGCCTATGCTCAACGAGACGTTTCTGGGACTTCTTTATCCCATTGAAAATTTCAAAGTGTGAGTGCATTTGTTTTCTGTTGGAGTTTTGTTTGATTCATGTTTAATCCAACAAATAAAAAGTTTGTGGGTTTCCTCTGACGAGATTTGCAGCTATGGATATCTAACTAATACGAAGGTGAAATTTATCTTGGTGACCACTGATCTCGATGTTAAAGATGCGGATGTAAGAAATGTGAGTATGAATAGTAATTGTTTTCTTCATTTCGTCAGTGTAATTTCCTTTGTCTTAGTGGAAGTAGATAATTCGTGATGTAATAGTTCTTAGCAATGATATTTAGGATATATTGAAGTAAATACTGATGGGTGGTATTAGTAGTACTTTGATCCCAAGATTGTGGCAGAAAGATATTGGATATCTTGCCCATCATGTAATTTGACTACTGTTACCAGTTACTTTTTATGAATTGGAGAAAAAATATCAATTCTGGCAAAGGAAACTGTTGATGTTTCTTAATCATTATCAGTAAATGGTATTATCATGTTTGAAATGTGTAGTTGCTATTGCCATTTACCTATTGTATGTAGAATCTGGTCTTGTTTGGTACAGTTATTAAAGTGGGTGTTACAAGAAATAGAAAGGGTGGCAGTGTATTATTAACCTGTGATGGTGATGAGGGGAAATGCAAGGAGAGAGTACCGTAGTTATCTTAAAAGTAACCAGTTAACCTGCATGGCTGCACCCATGTCAGGCTTGTAGGATTAGGAAGGTAAGGGAGGGAATCAGGTAGAATATAAAAGGAGGCTGGGAGATAGTAGATGTAAGAAAGAATAGGGTGATGAGGTATTACTGCTTTATTTATATGTATATATATTTTCTCTTTCACTATCTCTACAATTCTGCATAGCTACGTGAATGAATTTAAATTTAGTATTGAGTGCAATACTGGCATATATCATATAGAAGTGCTTTAGTGTTTTTTGGTGAGAGACTAGCATGTTTTCTTAGAGGTTCATTTTTAAAGCTTAGCTTTGATGCACTCCACACCTTCAAAGAATTTCATTGTTAAACTTACAAAAGCAAAGGGATTTGTGCATTCTTTTGCTGATGGGGTTTTATTGCTTTGTTGTACTTTGTTCTTTTCGACATCCTCCTGTTTATTAATATTTTTGTTTTATAAAAATTAAAATGCTTGAACTACTTGTTTTAATTATTGACAGGGATGTTTCACTTAGGAATGCGTTATTGTTGTGATTCCCTGCTGTCATTTTCTCCATTATGAAATAGTTTATTTTGTTTATGAATTTGGGGGTATACATTTAAGATCCACTAAATTGTTTTCCTTCAATAAGTTGCTTAAAATTTTACAATTTTCAGTGCTACTATGTTATGATACCTCTTTTCATGTGCATTTTCTTGTTAATTGCGTATAGACGGGTAAGATTTATGGTTGAAGGAGATAGGAATACATGGATTTATCTACTATTCTTTTCATTGTCACATCACTCTAGAAATATGACTCCTATGCATGAAATATTGTGCTATTTGATGTTATTTTCTCCTTGTTAACTTCTGGTGGATTGTATTTCTGTACAGTTTTTTAGGAGGTTCCATGCTGCATATGTAGATGCAGTTTCAAACCCATTCCATGTGCCAGGCAAAAAGATAACCTCCAGAACATTTGCAGAAAGAGTGAGCACAATTGTCAAGTCATTTGGCTTCAGTTCTGCTGGATGAACATTTTCAACTGGTGCGAGTATGATGCTTTGTTAATATCTGGCACAAAACTTTTCTTATTTTAAGCTATTGCCTTGTAGTTTTAGCACTGGTAAAATGTTTAGAGTTAGGAACATTTTCAACAAAATTCTGAGTTCAAATTGAAACCATCGCATTTGATTCAACAGAAATTTGAGTTTTTAATATATATTCATATCATTGAACGGAAATTTGTGATGGATCCCTACCCCCTCCATACAAAATACGTGGCATTTAGGTGGTGGGGTGGGGGAACGATTGATTTATTCTTTTGCCAGTTTATTAATTAGCAGCATCTTATAATAATGTTTAGTCCCTTACTACACTCCCATATTTGCAACTTAAGTTATCAAGATGAAATAGCAGTGAAATCTTTCGGAATCTATACCAAGGAGCTGCGATTTTGGATGTGTATTATACACTTCTCTACTAATTTCCTGAACAGTGTTATCAATGGCGGAAGGCCAAAAACTCTGCCATAGAAATACGCCATTGTGACCTATGGCACAACTAGTATGGGTCTCTCATCCACGCCATTACAACATTTTCATCAATAAAATATCATCTCTAAGCATTTAAAAAGTTCCAAGTTCTATCTTTATTTGAGTCTTCTATTTTTATTATCATTCGATGAATTAACTTCCTTTTAGACAATATCATTGTGATTCTGTACATTCTTTTATTCTTTAATATTTAAATCATATTAAATATATGCATAATAACTTTTAAAAATATTAGTCGTTTAATTATTATTAATCTTGTCCAAGCACAGCTTAATTACAAGTGAGATCAAGCGTTCTTTTTAGTGATTGAAAGTTTGATCATTAGAAGAATTGAGCTGTTGAGGTTCCTATGAACTTTCCTTATCCAATGTTATGACAGGTTATTTATAGAGTTTATTAAATATTTTCTTCCAAAACTTATTCAAGTATATATATTTTCCCATGATGGGAGCAGAGTGGGGGCACCATTCAAACTGTGTTACACACTTCTCATTTCAAAATACACTGAAAGGCATTTAAAAAAACATCTAAGTACTATACTTTCTCGTATAGTAAGGAACATAGATGTGCTCCACTCGACAACTTTTGTAAACAGAACTGAAAATGAACAACAAAAAGTCACATGCAAGTAAATTCAATGATTATGTACTTTTCTGTTCGTCTATTAGTGTTTTTTTTTTTTTTGTAATTTCATGAAACATTCTTGTAATGGTTGTAGGTGTGGTCTGAAAAAAAGAAGAAACAATGTTGTACAAAGAGAAATAAATAATAGGAGTCTGTGTTGCTTTAACACGAGCACTACTGTCAAACATTACTGTCAAAGATGAAAATAGACCAAAGTCATTTCTGATGTTTGAGTAACTGATCTTAACAGTATGAAAGTTCGACACAACCTTTAAATTTATTTAAAAAATTATAAGATCTAATAATTTTATTTTTTATGAATAGAAACAACACCCTTTTCACTTAAAAATATTAATTTTTTTTTCTAATAGACAAGATAAATTAGATCATAAAAAAGCTTGATGTCGTGATATTTTAATATAAAGACATGATGGTATTTTCAATAAATTAATATTATTGGAACAAAGCTTGGTGTCAAAAACTAAAAGTAAAATGTTGGAATTTATGTGACTTTGAGGTTACACTTACTAGTTTGAAGAAGGAACACATTTACAAGATATAACTTCATATTATCATATTAGCGTCAAAAAGCAATACAAGATCTTATATGATTATTCAATTCAGAGCTAATTTCTAATTTCATTAGATTATTAGTGTGTTCTTCTTTAAATCAAAAGCACTCTAAGATAAGGTTTATTTTTTTTCCAAAGATTATGTTATGCAACTTAAAATTGAGTAATTTGTCCAAAAACTAGATGTTAACCACATGTTTCTGTGTTGTTTTAGCAACCAAACATCTATTAACTGAAAAATACAATAATTATCTTATTTTCTAAATGATCTTAGCATCAAGATCCAATCACCATTTGTAGTTTACTGTGATAAATAAGAATTAGACTTTAAGCTCAACTCAACCTTATAAAATCGATTTATAAGATGAAGTTTGTATCCACTTATATATTATGAAAAATTCGTATCTCTAGTCGATATGGATTTCCAATACCTCTCATACCGAAATCTATCAACTCGTGCATGAGAATATATATTATGGGTGGTACAATAACTTATTTACAAAATATAGATTATTTACGTGTAGAATATGATTCTCATGTTCTAATATAAGAGTAATCTAAAATCACTAAGTTATACGATTCATAATTATAATGTGTTATTGGACAATTGATTTCACACGAGTTTTATAACATTTTAATTTAATCATTATATTATATGTTTCAATCATGTATAGAAATCAATTTGCACCTCATCAATCAATTTAATTATTTTTATCTTAGTCATTTTTTTTTCTTTTCAAATATCCATAAATTATTTTCACCCATAACAAGTTAATGGAAGTTGAAGATGGATCTTATATAATATCAAACATGAATTTGAATGATATTCTTGTTTCCAATATGCCATTTCATTGATGAATTCTGCTTATGATATTTTGATTTATTTATAAGAATTAAAGAAAAATATTAAAAATTTATAATAACTCACGTAGGCATACCCTCAATCAATTAAATTAATTTATTTTACGGTTTAGAGAACTTTGTACACGAATATTAACTAAAATATTGAAATTTTATTATTGAAGAGGAAATAAAATACACAATATAGAATGTTTTAGAACTTTAAAAATGGTGGGGATGTGTTTTCTCTATTTTCCTTACAAATTTAATTTCCTAATATTTTAACTATGTTTTTAATCAACCCATTGATTCACCATCTAATATTAAACAAAAGTACATCGTGGATATTAATGTTTTTATTAATATTACATGTCAAGTAAGCATATAAATACAAAATATATAATGAAATTAAAATTATTTTGATCTCAACCTTACTAAATTATAACAAGAATTTAAAATTTTATCATAATTTTATTTCTTTAAAAAAATGTTTCAATTGAATAAGAAAGGAAAATAAATATGAGTTAATTTTATGTCCAATTCTAAAAACTTTTGTTTATAATGGGAAAAAATAAACATTAAATTAAAAAAATATGAAATTTGGAAATGATTGATAGTGAAAAGAAGGAAGATAATAGTAAAATTTATATATATTTAAAATTATTATCTGTCTCTGTGACAATAATTGTTATTTCCAGGATGGTTCCTGAATTTGTTTGGCCCATCAATTAGATCTGTCACATACAAGCACATCAACCATTTCTCTCTCTCTCTTCATCTTCAGATCAAACCAACACAGTTACCCTCTTCAAATCAATCTCTTCTCAGGTTTTTCTTACTCTTTTTATTCCTTCATTTCTATTGTTTTTTCTCCTCACTCTAATCACTCCATCAATAATCACTCGCAACTTTTTTTCTTGAGCTTTTGCTCTTGCTGTGCCTCAATTTCTCTCACTCGCTGTTTTTCACGTTTTGACTCTTTGTAACGCTTCCTGCTTCCACTTCCAGAAATGGGTGTGGCTAAAAACGTTCATGATGCGGAGGAAACCTTGGAGATTGGAATGGGTCGGTGTCGTTTCTGTTTATTTATTTTTGCCTTGGTTTTGCTATTGTGATTTTGTGGATAAATGCACCAATGGTTGGTAAATCAGCAAACTGCAATGTTCTGTCATTATGGAAAAAAAAACTTTTTTTTTTGGAGGGGTATTGAATTGATCAGTTTTTAAATTGGTAACGTTGCGAGTTGTCTCTTTGTGCTGCAGAATACAGAACTGTGTCTGGAGTTGCTGGGCCATTGGTCATTCTTGATAAAGTTAAGGTAATGGACACTGTGTAATACATTGTTTGCCATGCCTTTCGTATTGCTTATTCTAGAATTTTGAACTTTTTTTTATATGGTGACTGAATTTTGTACTGATCAACTGCATTAGGGACCCAAATTTCAAGAGATTGTTAATATTCGCTTAGGGGATGGAACTACTCGGCGTGGGCAAGTGCTTGAAGTTGATGGTGAAAAAGCTGTTGTTCAGGTGAGTGCCTACTGCCCTATGGTAGCTTGTCTCTAATAATCTGTTCTGTTACTTTTGAAATTGGTGGTGATGGTAGTTGCATACGGCGATTTTCATGAGGAGATACTTCACCCTTATCTTTGATATGATGATTTCTTTATAATTTGAATTATTACCAAATGTTCTTTATTAGTAAGAAACCCTTCATTGTTGTCTACTTTGTTCATGTGTCTGTATTGACTTCAATGTCAAATGTTTTTTTCTTTCAGTTGTTTATTTTCTTTACTGATACTATTACAAACAGTAGGCTTGCTTATTTACCATTTTGTACCATTTAACAGGTCTTTGAGGGTACATCTGGGATTGACAATAAATTTACAACGGTGCAATTTACTGGAGAGGTAGACTTGTTTTTAATTATTTACTTAAATTAAATGTAAACTTGTGTGTGTGAAATCTGTTTGGAATTTTTTTGTCAATGTACCTGTTGTTAATTGGTTTAGAACATTGTAATTCTGATTGTGTGGTAGATAACATGTCAACTGTTAGTTTGAGATTTGTTAATATAGAATTGGGTCAATCAGTGGCTAGTCTCAGTTTTCTCTCTGCTAAATTATAATTGTAAATAAATATGAGGAATCCTTGAATAGAATCGTAATCTCATAAGCATGTCTAAAACAGTGAAGGGTGGTTTCCTTAGTATCCATATTGATTAAATGATTTTTTTTTGCATTATGAGTTTGTTTTTGAAAGGGTATCTTGATATATTTACTGGTTAGCCTGATAACCGAAAAGATAGCTTCCAAAAAGAAAATAGAGGAAGAATTATAATTAGCCAAATTTGTTGCATTTTAAAGTTCGGCTTCTCTCTACTACTTACATATTAAATTTGTTCCAGAAGGATAATTTCCAAAGTTGTATCCCTTCCAATCTGATTACTTTATGATTACTTTGTCCCCGTCAACCAATTTATTGACGTTGTTGATCATTGAATCCTTTTTGCTTTGAATTATTTTAACCGTTGACTCCCGTTTTTCTCTGTTATTGTTTTTGTTCACAGGTGTTAAAGACTCCAGTATCACTGGATATGCTTGGTCGCATTTTCAATGGTTCCGGAAAACCAATTGATAATGGTCCACCCATATTGCCTGAGGCTTACTTGGACATATCAGGTATATAATTTCTTGTGGGAAGGTCTGAATATGCATGTTTATCTTTTCCTTTTTTAATCTTTTCGCTGTAATTCAGGAAGTTCCATCAACCCCAGTGAACGAACCTATCCAGAGGAAATGATACAGACAGGAATATCTACCATTGATGTCATGAATTCTATTGCTAGAGGTCAAAAGATTCCTCTATTCTCAGCTGCTGGTCTCCCCCATAATGAAATTGCCGCACAGATATGCCGTCAGGCTGGCTTAGTCAAGCGACTAGAAAAGTCTGAGAATCTTCTCGAGGTATATCCAATATATTAAAGTGAATTTACTATGTTAAATGCTCCTGGATTATAAGTTTAGGACTTCACATTTTGTATTATTACTTTCTTAGCATTGGCAATTTTGTGTATGCATCGTTCAGCTGCACATATGAGGACTTGAAAAGAAAATGAACTTGTTTGGCTGACATCTTGTCCTCAGCCATAGTTTTTTACCTCGCACCTCCTGTTAATGCTCATTGTGCGTGCATAACTTTAGTTGCAGATTTTCTTGCAGTAGAAGAGTTGTTCCTTTTTTTAACGAATTAATATCTACAATAAAAGTTGAGTTCATTCCTTGTACCTCTGTTTACCAATAGTTTTGTTCCTTGAAGGTTTTTATATGGTATATAGTATCAAACAGGTCTATTGTAAGATGTGGTTACTTTCTTCAACAAATGTGGATTTTAAAACGTTTGTGCTGTTTGAATATTTAAGCTTATTTCTGGTTGTTTCCTTGGAACTTTAAAAACTTGAATAAAAAATATAGTATTACTGTTACCTTCATGTCCTTTAAAGTTTAAATTTAAATATTATCTTGCTTTTTGTTTTATATCCCTTACAAATTGTCTAGTTATCTACCTTTCTTCTTATTGCCTTCACATTAGTAAGGCTATTTTTTTGCTTATTCATTTAGTGGAACTTATTACTTTACGATCAGATGAAGAAAGTAATCTTTGCATCAAATCTTGTCTGAATACAGGGTGGAGGAGGAGAGGACAATTTTGCCATTGTGTTTGCAGCCATGGGAGTTAACATGGAGACTGCACAGTTTTTCAAACGTGACTTTGAGGAGAATGGCTCGATGGAGAGAGTGACCCTTTTTCTTAATCTGGTAGTCTTTAGAACCAGTATGCAATTGTTCTTTTATTCACATTTATTTGTTTTCGTGCCTTCTCAATTTCCTGTTTTGTAATTTTGTCTGTGTGGTCGAGGCAATAAAGAAAAACATGGCCTGTAGCAATAATGTCTAGTAACTAAAAGTAACAAATATAATATTATTTTGTTCATTTTTCTTTGGTATATTGCAATTATTCCTGATCTGGCAAGGGTCATAAGATTATTGTAATCTGATAATTGTGTTCAGACAAATTGATACATGTAGTGATAATTTCTATCATTAGTTCAAAACAAATCTTTTGTCTTGTTAAGCTGAATTACTTGTAAAACTTTGAAATATATTTTTTTTTGGAAGTACCATTTGGTGGAATTGTGACCCTACAAATATTTATTTGCTTTTTATGGATGATCGAAGTGTTATTTTCAAACTTTTATTTCATGTATGCAGCAGCTGATCGTTAAAAATATCTCTTGCTGCTGTGATTTATTACAGGCAAATGATCCAACAATTGAGCGTATCATCACTCCTCGTATTGCTCTTACTACTGCTGAATATTTGGCATATGAATGTGGCAAACATGTTCTTGTGATACTCACTGATATGAGTTCTTATGCTGATGCTCTTCGTGAGGTAATGTATCTGAAACTCTAACTTCTTCAATGATGTGGCAAAAGAAGCAAAGGGATGTGAAATCTTTTGTAGCCTCTATCATTCCCTTTGTATTATAGTTTCCTGGTTCTACAAATAATATTTTAGGCTTGCATAATAATTACTAATGGACTTTTATTTCTCTCTCTTTTTTTTTTCTCAGTATAATAAGTAACTAGTTTTTTTGCAATCAGTTAGAATTGATCCTGGAACTATTGATTCCTTCGGGATCCTGCAGGTGTCTGCTGCTCGAGAAGAAGTACCTGGTAGGCGTGGGTATCCAGGTTACATGTATACAGATCTTGCAACAATATACGAACGTGCTGGAAGAATTGAGGGGCGAAAGGGCTCTATTACGCAAATTCCTATTCTAACCATGCCTAATGACGGTAATGGAATATTATTGATTTTCATCGGTTGTATTGCATTATACACTATAAATTCTGTCTGATTATCTTTCTTAACCTTCTTCTGTACAGATATTACGCATCCAACTCCTGATCTTACAGGATACATCACTGAGGGACAGATATATATTGACAGGCAGTTGTATAACAGGCAGGTGGGTTCTATTTAAGCTTTTGGTTGTTATAATATTGTATAAAATGCTGGGTTAGTAGTAAACTGAATTATGTACTAGAGAATTTGGTGCAGAATGAATCTTAACATTTGACACATGATATTACTTGAAGAGCAGTACCCTTTCCCCAACATTTAAATTTTCTTTTTAACTTTTCATTGCCTTAACAAATATTTGCATTGACACATTAAGGGTCCTTTTGATTGAGAGGAGAGAAATAGAGGAGATGGAAATAAAAAAGATGAATGAAAATAGATGAGCAATAAAGTGAAAATTAAAGATGTTTGGTTGAAGAGAAATAAAGAAGATATGAGGAGATATATAAATAAGTAGAAATAAATGAAAAATAGGGCTCATCTGTAATATCAATAGCGAATTATTATGCTCATTCTCGCATTACTAAATGAAACCAGTTTTTTATTTAAATGATCTGCTCCACTCCATTATTGATTTGTGTATCAAATAAGTGTAAATCCACTTTGCAAATTGCTTATGAAATACTAGCTTGAAACTGAGCATTCAATTCCTTTTCTATTGGCAGATATATCCACCAATCAATGTCCTTCCATCATTGTCTCGTTTGATGAAGGTGAGGTTAAATCTTGTTTATCTGATGTCAATGTGCCATCAAGTGATACATTTTTACTCTGTTTACTCATTGATGGGTGAGTAACCAAACGCTAACAATACTCATGTTAGTTCAATCAACACCCTTGTTCCATCCAACAATCACTATCAAAATTCTGTTAGCTTTTTTTTCCTGGCTAAAACAGCAACACCCTTGTTCCAAAATTAAGTTATGAGGTTTTCTCTGCAGAGTGCCATTGGTGAGGGAATGACGCGAAAGGATCATGCTGATGTCTCCAACCAGGTCTGCTGTTGTTTTCTTTTCACATTGCTACTTTTTACTTTTTATAAACAGTCTGACTGGTGTTATTTTGTTTCTTTACAGCTCTATGCAAATTATGCCATTGGAAAGGATGTCCAGGCAATGAAGGCCGTGGTCGGAGAAGAAGCACTTTCATCTGAGGATCTGGTCTCTACTATTCTTCTCTTGGATATCCTTTTTTGGTTATAGTGAGATTGTCCTTGAAGTGGGGTACTGACTATGTTTATTCCTTTTGATCAACAGCTGTATTTGGAATTTTTGGAGAAGTTTGAGAGGAAGTTTGTTGCCCAAGGAGCTTATGACACACGCAATATCTTCCAGTCACTAGATCTTGCATGGACTTTGCTGCGGATTTTCCCTCGTGAACTTCTTCATCGTATTCCTGCAAAGACTCTTGATCAGTTCTACAGCCGAGATGCGGGTAACTGATGACATGTATGTAGCAAGGTGGCATATCTTAGTCACGTATTCAATCATCTTGTAATGATCATGGCAATTGTTTTATTTATTAGCTTTCTCATCCAACAATATTTGTTTCTTGTATCCAGCATATTCATTATATATAATAAAAGGTTTGAGTCTGCTTGAGTGCCTCATATTTTGATATAATCAGTTAGTTGGAATGAAGACCCCACATAGATAGTTTATCTCCTTTGCCATTTTGTTATGGCTGGTTGGAAAATTACTTGTTGCCAGTTTGGAATTCTTATTTCCCTTGTATGTTGCTTGTTTCTTCAGTGTCTGATATATTTTTGTTATTTGATTCTTCAGAATGTTTATAATCACAACCGTTTTGGGACGATTTTTGAAGTTATTTTTTCCCCTTGTATGTTGCTTGATTATATCAAGTGCAAGAAAGCTTAGATTTTTTGGAGAATATTTGTGCGTTTATCATTTTGTGGGTGAGAAGCTCGCTCGCCAAAATCTTAGTTTTGGATCAATGTAGATTCATTTATTTTAGGGTAAAGTGTGTTTGTCTTTCTTTTTTTGGTCAAAACTGATCTTGGTCTTTGCACTTTTAAAAGCAATAATTTTGGTTGGGGTGTTTATGAAGATAAGTGGAATTAGTTCATCGTAGGTCTTTGACAATTGTTTGATGACATGGTTAGGGTTATGGTTATATCAGGACAAGGAAACTAGTTGTATCGAGTTATAATCTTCGATTTGACTTATGAAAATAATTGAATAATCAAACTTAAGTTTATTTATGGTTTGATTAAAAATATCAATTGAGTTTGATTTGTTTAGTTTATTATAACTTTTTTTATATAGTTTTGATAAAAAAAAAATTATAACTATTTTTTGACTCTATAAATAAGGAATTTAATACTAAATGGTTAGAATAAATTGATACACGAAACTAAAGATTTTTAAATTATTATTATTATTATTTTCAAGAAAAAAAATATAATTTATTGTCAATTATGAAGAAAAAAACCTTCAAAATCAATTTAACATTTTCAATAAAAATCAGTTTATACATCTCCATAATTAATATATAAACAATAAAAACAAATAAAATATTCATCAAATTTATTTTAGAAGAAAAAAAACTTGTATACTAAAAGAAACTAATGTGAAACATACATAAAGATCACTTTTAACTAAGTTTATAATAATAGTTATCTTTATCACTCCTTCTAAAGCATTATTTGTTATACATATATAACACTTTTGGAGTATTTATTGGGATGTGTTTAACTCACATAATTAGATTTAGTTGGATTTATTATAATTATATTAAATCTAACTTAAATTAATTTACTCATATGCATTGGATATTGGATGATGAGTTTAGTATACATAATGTGAGACTCAATTCTAAAGTCAACTCATATACTTATGTCACACTTAATTGTAATTGACATAACCTTAATCAAATTGAAAATTCTTACATGTGGCTTCTTTCGCCGTCCTCATCATTTATCTTTTATGTTCATCTCTCCAATATCTCAGTCCTAACATTAGGTAAACAATGTATTTTTTTTCCCCTAACATTCTTGCATTTATCATTAAACTCTTTTTATATATAAAATTAATTTGAATAAATTTGATATGATACGACTTATTAACTTATTTAAAACTTTGAATATTTTTTTGTAAATATTATGTTATTTTTAATTAGGTTGATAATAAAAAATTACAATTCTCTAATCTTAACTCAATCTAATTCAACCCGGATCAGTACTAGGCTGAGTTTGATAGATTGTGTATTTTAGTAGATTGTGTAAAGAATTTGTTCAAATCTACCATGTGAACACCCTTAACAAGTTTGTATAAGGAGGGATTTTGAATGTTAAATTTTTAAGATTTAATTTTAATTCATTGAAATAATGAAACTTGAATTTAATCATTTTAAGAAATATAAACAAGTGTAATCAGCTAAAATTTAATAATTTATTAATAAATCGGTTCGTTTATGCTTAACAGGTGTCAACTTTTTTTAGGTGATAGTGATGAGGTAATAGAGATATTTAAAAAACATTTTTTTGTTTTGTTTAAGTGTGTCATTTAAATTTGATGTGAAATGATATATAATAAAATAAAATAAAATAATTAAAATTGTTCTCACTTTGTGATTATGAAATGATGGTGTTGTGATACTGACTCACGCTTTGTCTCTTCTGAGGAACATATTTAAAACGAGCAGTTTTCCCATTATATATATATATATATATATATATTAAATTTCTTTTATTTTATATTATTCCAAATATTTTCTTTTATTTTACCATGTAATAACTATAAAAAAGTAAATGTTTGAACATCCCTTTTTCTGAGATGATGAGGGAAATAGTAAAAGGGTTGTTAATGTTAGACTTAGAGCTGACATAACATTATATAATTTTATATATGGTCAAAATAAAATAATTAAATCACGTATGCATAACGATAATATATTTTAAATTTGGATATATACATAGTATTCGTTTGCGATGGTGACTCTAATTATTAATAGTGGGATTGGAATCCTATACTATATATAATATACTATACCCTTTCTCGAGTTTGTGCTTTCATTTCAACTTTACAATTTATATAATTAATAATTTCATTAACACAACACAACAACAAGGTTGAGATTTATAATAGAAAACTATAATCAAATAATGCAATGGAAGACTTTATTAAATATGCATATATAAGTTTTTTATTCAATAATTATGTATACCTCATTCTATCAAAATTCAACTTTATATGTATGTGATAGTACAAATGAATAACTACTCCAACGCCATCACTAATACCCAACGAATTTCCAAAGAATTCATATGCATAAGTTTTTGTGTGTGGTCATTTTCAACTATATAAAAGTAGGAATCTTTTAGCTGCACACATAGCAATTTACTGTGGACTAATACATAATTTCTTGATTATTAATTTTCTGATTATTTTAAAGAGAAATAGTTAGTGTTCTTTTAAGACTGGATATTCTCCGCACAATATCTCAAATTGTCATCTTAAGTCTTCCGATCTTCAATCTTTTTGGTCTTAATTTGGGGTAGGGTGCTTACAATAATATTGTGACGCTCAAGTCAGATGTAGTAGAGTTATGTCAATGATCAAATGCTTGTTACGTTTCACCCAAGGACATCAATCTAGTTTTGGCTCGAGTCCCTACCAATATGGGGACCATGTTAGGTAAATTTAGGTCCATTTTTCTTTAATCACGTCTTTGAAGGATAATTAAATTTCTCTTATTTTTTATTATAGTTGAAACATCCATGAAATACTCCATTTTATTTATTTTATTCTTTACTGATAAAAAATAATAATTTTAACCAAGACACCGATTGATTATAGTTCAATTAATTCGTCAAGCTAAAATGTTGACAGACCAAATTGTCAATAATACAATTAATTTAAAGATGATTTTGAAGATTTTTTAAGTAAAAAATAATATATTTATATAGTATTTGAAATACTCCAATCCACATGACAATATATAAGTGTTTTCAAAAGTTCCCAAACCACTTCACAAAATAATCAATTATAACTATCTCTAAAATTTAATTTTTGACGTATTAAGTGAAATATTGTGTACATATATATTGCAAGAGATGCAAAATTTATATCTAGATGATACATCATCATCTAAGGTTTAGCTAATGTTTACATGAAAATATATATGTAGTCGAAATAGAGTTAAGTTTTGTAATAACCATCATATAAGGTATAACAACATAGAACACTACTTTGGATAATGGATGTAAAAAACAATTTTTTTACCTCAATCAAATACACATAGCATAAATAATCAATGTAAAGTGTATTGTGTAAAGTTTAATTTATAAATACTATTAATTTATATTATTTTTACGTAAATGTCTAATAAAAAAATTCCAGCTCTTTAATATGTTCCAAACACTTTGATAACTTTTTAAACCTCTATTAGACACTATTCCTGGCATCTATCTGAAAGAAAATTTAATACAAAATTCAACCTCTGTTTTTATTTTTATTTTGACCTAATTTTCACAATATTTACAATTATCTTAAAAAATATATTATTGATTTAATAAAATATGTACACCAAGAATTTTTTTTTAAAAATTAAATATATATTTTAATTCCTTAAAATATATGTACTAAGGAATTTCTGAAAAAAAAAATATATGCTGAAATAAAAATAAATATATTGAAAAAGTATTTAATTACTTTAGTTTTAAATTTTTTTGAGAGATCTAATGAAATTTAAAAAAAAACTAAAATAAAAGAAAATAAAAAAGTAGACTACAAGAAAATTATTAAATAAAAAATAATTAGTTATTATTGACTAAGTTAGATATTATTTTGTAAACTAAAAAATTATAAACTAATTTCTAATTTGATATCTAATATTAGCTATCAAGGTTTTAGCTACCAAAACTTTAGATTTTAAATTAATCTGACTAATTTAGAATAATTATAAATTATAATTGTGGAAAACTTATATGATTTTATAATATACTGTGAATAATTATAAAGATATAAAATATAGATATACATTTATATCTACGAGATTATGTTATGACTAATGTTCTTTTTTTAAAAAAATATTCAACTCCCAATTTATACTTAAATAATAATTATTTATAGTAGTTGGGGTTTTACCGTAAAGAAAAAAGTTCTCATACAAAATCTGGATCGGATTTTGGAGGTGGTTTTGGGTCAACCTTTTAAGTATGTAGCTTTTAGATGCTTGAAGATCATAATGAAAGGAGCTCCACCTCTTGACAAAACTTCGACAATCAAGTCAATGAGAGTATTAAAAATATGAGTGTAGTGTGTATTGCATGGAATAATGCTTAGCTTTTGTTCGGGGTCTTAAAGCTCTTTTATAACATTCATAGATCTTCAGGAGTTAGTAACCACATGATACATCGTAAATATATTCCCTTTATTTTAGGGGTGTTGATATACAAAGTATCATCTCTAATTATTTGTTTTTGTTGAGCTTGTGCCAAGAAAGAATATAACTTTAACCGATTCAGTTGTATTTAAATAGTTAAGTTGTTTTTTGTTTCTCGTTACTTTAGTGCGTAAGGTTAATGTAAAACCGGCCTATCTAGGTTATTGGACCTTCCCTCATTTGGGTTGAACCACGTTTGTTAGGGTCAAGTTTAGTGGGTCGAAGGAATATAGTTTAAATGATCGGGTCCTCACTCAATCACGATTGAACCGTGCAGGTAACCCTATAAAAATGGTTCTTCTCTATCATTTTGTCACAACAATACTAATATTCTACAAATCTTACATTTTTACTTAGTTATTGTTTGACTTTTTTTTTATTGGCTAAAAATAAATAAAATTAAGAAAAACACTTTAGGAGTGTCCAACCCTTATACAAAAACACCTAACAACTAGAATAAATCACACCTATTACAAAAGGAGCCACAACTTCTAAGAGACGCCTTCATAAACCAATTCATAAATCAGGAAAAACACTACCCATATTAAAAAAAAAAATCTCCCAAAACAAAATACCAACATCTTACAGAAGAAAAAAAAAACACAGGATCATTCTGCTTGACTTACTCATTCTGCACTGATACAAACCAGAACTATCAATTGATTTCAAATATTTTGTGTGATCGATTCAGTTTTGATATAAATACAGTAGGGAACCAACCACCTACGCCAGGAAAATAATAGCTACAATGTATTGAGATAATACCAAACACATAACAGAAATTTTTTATATGCTGCAAATTGCAACATTGTCCTTAGTAGTTAAAACATGTAGGAATCAACCCAATAGCACACATTTGTTGGGTGATAAAATTTGAAGTTTTTTTATTAGTAAATAATTAAATTAAAAACAGAAAGAACTTCAAAAGTACTCTAACCCTTATTCAAAATGTTAAACATAACTTTTTTTCCTAACAAAAGTTTAAAAAAAAACAACACATTCCATCTGAAAGAGAAATAAATTCCAAGGTACCTGACAAACCCATGTTCTGCAATACCTTCTCTGAGACCTAGGGATCAAAAACTTAAAAACAAACATGAACTCAAACAAAAGAAAAAGAAAGATGGTTCCCCAAATAGACCTGCAAAACTTATATTATGCAACAAACCATCTCAATCATAACCATCCCATTTGCTCCTAATCCATGATATTGTAAATCAAAATTTATCAGAAGACCCACTTGTTCATCATCTAAGAAGTGAACCAATTTTCATAGAACATAACTTTACCACCCTTCTCCACCGTTTCATGTTCTTTCCAAACTTAAGCTTAAGACACTGACGTTCTCAGACCTGAAAAAGGTAATTCATATCTGCAAAACAACCAGATCCACCTTTCCAGCCAAAAAAAGCTAAAATTAATAGTAAGCACTCCATATCACTCATCCACCAGAATTAGCAGAATTGGCAAAGTATACAACAAGCAACAACACAAGTGCATAACAGAAAAATAAACTTGATGCAAAGTCAAAGTTAGCTCTGAACATCTAGCACACACACAACAAGCAAACACTTGAAAACATTACAATTGGCTTGGAAGCAACACGCAGTAAAAGGAATAGACATATAATTTGGGTGATTATGTAATTACAAAAAAAAGTTTTCTTTTCAAAAGTGCAAGCAATTTAAACAATCATAAAAATGCATCAATTCTCTCATCCAAATGCAATGCAGGAGCAAGCAAGGATATGTACTAATAAATTTATTTGTTAAACAAAAGATAAAAGCCTGTATTTTGGCAAGTTAAGTTTTTTTTGGAGAGTTTATCTTTTGAATACACATTTGAAGGTGGGTTAACGTTTGCATGATGATGCAGAAGTTATATTGAAAATGTACAATTTTTTTTAAATGGGTTTGGGTACCAAAGCACCCTATTATGACTATATTCTTTATATCGATTAAAAAAAGAATTAATACTAAAAAAATTTAAACAATGAAAATATTTTTCCGCAGAAATTGATTTAGAAACTGTTATGGAGACAGAACACGATCAGTCTATATAAATTAGTCTTTATGGTTATTAAAAAATAAAACATAATTAGAAAGATCTAATTTGCTCTCCGATTTAAATTTTGTTGTTATATATTTCATCGTTATCTTCTTTGGTTATCTACTTAATGGAACCCAAAAGATTGGTGAATCACTTTTTTTTTAAGAAAAAGAAGAATAGAAAAGTGATTTTAATCACTTCATTAGTACTCTTGATGCCCAAGATATTAAACCCTGAAGTAGAGTGTTGAAATCTACTTATTCCTTCTTCTCACCTATAAACATGCGTAGGTATCTAGTGTTGGCATATCTTCTTTAACTCATTTTGCTACTAACTTTTTATGCAAAGGATTCTCCTTCTGTTTTGAATTTGGCCACAGCTCAACCAATCAAGATTTTCTCTATTTTGACTCATTTTGTAATATCTTTGGCTTTCCCCTTCACATCTAACAGTTATATGTAATCTGTTAGCCTCCTAATTCTTGGATCTAATTTTTTCTAAATGAGTCCGAGTAGATGAAGATATTCACCCTAATTTTTCATTTTATATTCTAATGGCTAACCGTCAATAAATATTTAAAATTAATTGTTGACAATGCTAACTAAGAAATGGCTGGAAAAGGAGAAAATAAATAAACAAAAGGGTTTTATTATCATTAAAGATAGATTAAAGCATGTATATTGTTGACTATGAGTTTTACTAGTTTATAACTTGAATGTGTGTCTTGATTTGTGCTACAGGTGCTGGCAAGCTTGTTAGTTTAGAGTTTATTCCTTTACAAGAAAATTATTAAATAGAAATCAATCTTAGAGACAAAAAATAGTTAGTTGTTATAATGATTAAATTAGAAACCATTGTAGAGACTAAAAAAAATTATTGGTTCATAAATTAGTTTCTATTATTGATAGATAATTTTAAAATTGGTTCTAATTAGCTACCAAGGTTTTTGCTACCAAATTTAGAATCTAAATAGTTGGTAGTTAAAACTTTGGTAGCTAATTAGATACCAATTTATAAACTATTTATCAATAATGAAAACTAATTTAGAAACCAATAATTTTTTTAGTTTGATGTCTAATTTAGTCAATATAACAACTAATTATTTTTTTATCTCTAAGATTGATTTCTATTTAATAATTTTCTTGTAGTGTTTATATAAAACAATTTTATTTGTATAATAGGCTTCTATCTAGTCTTTTCTTAGAATTCTTTATTAATAGGTATAGATTACCTAAACATCGTTTTTTGTTATATTTCTTATATATGTGTTTTACTATAGTCTCCCATATTTGCTTGTATTTCTTTTTTTCTAATAATACTTTTTTCATGTGATAGATAATTATTGTGAAGTATCAGTCTAGTTAAGATTTAAGTTTTATAGTGACTCCTAACCTACATATTACATATTAAATATTTGAAAGAGAATATATAATATAAGATGTCAAATTAGTAATGTTTTAATAGTTAGTAATTACACTAATAAAAGATTTTCTAATGGTTTTATAACCCTTTTTGTGGAAGAATAATAAATTAATATGCCTAAAAATAAACAAAACATAATGCTCGCCGGGCTTTGATGTGCTTAAGAATTAATCTAGATTGTTTAGATGAAACACAGTATCCAAACAAATACACACAAAATCTAAGCTTATAAGTAAAAGGTTTTGACTTCTCTCATCAAATTATATATATTCCAATAACGGATAACAAGAAACATATAATAAGTAGGTAAAAAAATATGTTATTATAAAGGATCGTTTAAGTTTTATTTATGGAAAGTGACAATTAAAGTCCACTCAATAAACAAAAATACACTTTACGATTTTTTTTTCTTTTCCTTCTTATATATACAGTTCTCTTTTACTGTATATATATACATATATATTCTTTTAGCAGTGAGCTTCTGTGTAGGCCAAAGTCTAGTATTCTATGAATATATATTGTATGGATAATGTCTTGTGCCTATTTTATATTAAAAACTTTAAATTTCAAATTGATATAAAATAAATTAGTCATTTACTTTTGACAACTTGCAGTAATTTAGTTTTGGCAGGTGGTATGTGAAAGCAAAATGACAAGGTATCAATGGGAATAATTAAACCCTAATTAACAAGATATATAGGAAGAGTTGCATGGAGTCAAAACCTCTTGAAATAAGTAAAGAAACTGTTATAAACTGATGAAGGAAGAAGTATTTGTTGTAGCCCTTGATGACCTGAGAAAAAACACACACACACACTACATTACTTTTTGTAAAGTAATTGTTCAACATGTGCAAGAATTACTTATTAGCTAAGGGTTCAAATATTTTAGGTTTTCTCTTTGTCGAAAGGTAACCTAGGTTTCCTAAATAATCATCCAACCTCTCTCTCTCTCTCTCTCTCTCTCTCACCCACTCCCCACATCCTCCAAAGATATAGACACAACATTTTAACTTCACCCCATGATTTAAAAACTTTATATAAATGTGGTTTTCAAAGAAATGAATAAAATAAGAACATAGTTTAATCCCATGATCATTATTTTATTGTTCCGTATACTTTTCTGGTTGTGAGAATGGCTGCATGTTGCCCACTTTATTTGTCTCTCTCTTTCCCTTCCAACCTCATCCCATTCCATTTTCTCTGCAGTACTCAATTGATCCCTTTGTTTTTCTATTCGTTTTGAGGTTTGAATCATTGGGCACTCCTAATACTTCTTTTAAAATTCCCTGTGCATAATTTAATTCTTCATGTTACTATTCTAATTAAATTTCTGTTATTTTAATTGCTCCAATTTTTTTATTTCCTTTTGTTTTTCTGTTTCCACTTCTTTAGAGCTTTGTGTGTATGGCCGGCATAGACTTGGGTTCAGCATCGCATTTTGTTCATCATCGCCTTCAACGCCCCGACCTTGAAGACGATGACAACCAACAAGACCAAGACAACAACGTTAACAACCACGAAGGGCTTGACCTAGTCGCCACGAATCAAGGTCCTGGTGATATTGTCGCTCGCAGGCCAAGAGGAAGACCTCCAGGTTCAAAGAACAAGCCTAAACCACCTGTTATCATCACAAGAGAGAGTGCAAACACTCTTAGGGCTCACATCCTTGAAGTCAGCAGTGGCTGTGATGTCTTTGACTCCGTCGCTACCTACGCCAGGAAGCGACAAAGAGGGATCTGTGTCCTCAGTGGGAGTGGCACCGTCACCAATGTCACGTTGCGGCAGCCGGCCGCAGCCGGCGCCGTTGTCACGCTTCACGGAAGGTTCGAGATCCTGTCCTTGTCGGGATCATTCCTTCCACCTCCTGCTCCACCAGGCGCCACCAGTTTAACCGTTTTTCTCGGTGGAGGACAGGGCCAGGTTGTCGGAGGCAACGTTGTTGGTCCTTTGGTTGCTTCTGGGCCTGTTATTGTTATCGCTTCATCTTTCACTAATGTAGCATACGAGAGATTGCCTTTGGATGAAGAAGATTCTATGCAGATGCAACAGGGACAATCATCTGCCGGAGGTGGTGGTAGCGGCGGCGGCGGTGGTGGTGGAGTCAGTAATAACTCTTTCCCTGACCCTTCTTCAGGGCTTCCATTCTTCAATTTGCCCTTAAACATGCCTCAGTTACCTGTTGATGGTTGGGGTGGGAACTCTGGTGGAAGACAATCTTACTGATTCAGCTTCTTTTGGAGCACAAAGGTGAGAAGTTGAATTCATATCACACATACATATTGGTTCTCTCTAAATTTCCTTCTTTCCTTTGAAATTGTTTGTGAAGAAGAAGAACTCATATTTATCTATTCAAGAACTCCTTTTGTTTGGCTAGGTATGTTGTAAGAACTCAGTTTCTAGGAACAACTGTAAAACGGTTTATCTTGGTTGTTTAGTCTGTTGTTCATTAACCTTGAGATGAATAAATCATAGGCTCAAATCAATAACACAAATATCTATATATATATTTTGGATTACGAAGTTCAGTTTTTGTTTTCCATCTAACATATTCCTTGTTTCCATGATTTAGCATCTCGGGAGGAACATAATTTTCGTTAGTTTAACCCTAACATGTGAAAACATTATAACAAGAACTCAATCTTGAAGCTGTGTTCAAGATTTTGTTAAGCAACTGGCTCAGAAAATATTCAAGACAAATGGATCATTTTATCTTGTTTTGTTGGTATTAGAGAATAATTAATTAAGGGAATCCTAACATTATTGCTTTTGACCAAGTGAAGTTGAACATCTCTCTCTTATAATTAAGTAACTCCACCACAAACAAGTGGGGTAAACTAATTATATATATTTCTTTATTTCTGTTTCCATGATTTCATTCATTAGGCCGGTTGTTGAAGTCATGTACATGAAATAAGCTTAATTAATGTCTTTCTAACATGTGAAATCTAAAGCTTAATTAACTTTCATCCTTCTAAACTATCCATCGAATCAAAGTTGGGAAAAAGAAAAGCAGATTAAAGAAAAACAAACCAAGAGTGAGAGGAAAGGAAAGTGTGTGTGTGATAGATCTCTAAGTGTTATAAAATATTTTAGGGTACAAAAGTGTTTGGTTTGACATTGTGTAATTTTAAAACAAACCTTGTTAGAAGCTAAATAGATTCTTCTGTATTATATTTACCATTATCCAATGCTTCAAAGCGACAAAACCTGTGCAATAGCAAATACTTTACGAAACTGAGAATATTTTGCTGCTTGTCCCGCAGTGGATGAACTAACTTTGATTGCTAGATTGAGCGACTCATTCAATTCTTTAGTTTTATACGTGCAATTCCTGAAGATAGGATTTAACCTAATTCAGACTTCTCATACCTAACAAAACACATGTTTATCTACAGATTATGTTAAAAACATAACATGAACTCTATTACAAGTTTTCCATATTTTGTGAAACTTTTCTTATGACATGAAAATTTATAAAATTCACCCAAAAGTTCACAGAAACATTCAAGTATATTTATATATAAGAGACATTCAAATACATATTCTTGACATTTACATATACATTTTGTACATTATAACTTAATAATGGATAAATTTGTTTTTTTATAAGGGTTACACTTAACTGTTCTTTTTTTATTTAATTCATTTTTTGCTTATAAAAAAACTTAATTAGGGAAACAACATTTTATATCCCTTTCTATATATTTTACCTTGCTTGTTTCACTAGATTTGCTATCTTTTTCTTTTGGTTGATTTATCTCTTTGATTTAAACACCGAATTAACCTTCCTTCTCTCCTTTCCTTGTTTGCATCACCTCTAATCCACTGTCATTATCCTTGGTAGGTTCAGACAACTTGGCTTTATCGTTGTCCATTTATTTTTTTCTCCTATTTTTTCCTTTTCCATTGTAAAACATTCCCATATTTTCAATGCATTCTTCTTATAAACAATTATAATGCATTCTTTTGTATCTTACCATAAAATTAATATCACATCCTGGAGGAAAAGATTCAAATATTTATGTAAATTTGAAACCCTACCCAAAATTTGCTTCCAAAATATGTGTATAAAAAAATTGTACATTAACCCATGTTGAATTCGGATGATATGATAAAAGCATGAAAGTTCGGGGTGTTAACTGAATTGTCAATTGAATAACTACCGATTTGGACAGTTCTAGATATTAATTGAATTATTTAAATATGTTTTTTTTTTAACTTGTTATTATGCAAAACTATATTATTTACTTATGGAAATCACGTGAGAAATTAGAAGAGATTTTTAAGAATTATTTGGGATAGTCACTCGGAAGCAAGCATACGGTATCATTTTCCAACATATTATTAGTTAGGAAAAAGGAAAGACAAAAGAAGTTATAAATAGATAACAGGTCAAAAATAAACAATTAACTCAAGTTTTTTTTATTAAAAGAATAGAATTAATAGAAGTATTAGATGTAGCCGAAGTTATTATAAAAAGTCTTAAATGTACAATATAATTAAGAGGATTTTAATCTCCTAATAATCCTCCAACAACTAATTCTAGTTAACCAATGTCTCCCAAAATTCAATAATAAACTTTCTCTTAAGTAGTGACAATGGGAGAGGTGCTAGAAATCCTAGAATTTCATGACATTTATCTTTGTTATGCTAAGTTTTTTTTTTAAGTTAAGGGTTGTGTGGATAGTAGTTGTTGGAGAATTGTTAAAACACATGAATAAGATGATTTTTAATAGTGGCAGGATAGATCATAATAAAAAATTTACTTTAACACAGTTGAAGACTTGGTTTTGGGTAAAGTCTAAAACACGTGGGATACGTTTTTCCTATTATGATTGGTGTCTTGAGTTACTGGTTTGCATGTCAAAAATTATTAGGAGGTCTAGCTAATGAGTATAGAGACTTTAATGGCTTAATTGTATTGGTTTATCTTATAGTTGCATGTGTAAGGAGGTTGGAGGGAATGAGACTTAGGTTGATCTTTTGTATAAGGGTTAATGTATTCTTGAAATACCTCTTATTTATTCATTTGTTTTTTTTATGATAATTTTTTTTGTGTGAATCTTATAAGAGTTGGAACACACCTGAAATGTTCCATTTTATTTTATTTATTTATTTATTGTTGATAAAAAAAATTAGAAGGTTGTGAAGAAATAGTTAAGAGGATCTAGAAGTGTAATACCACAGGAGGATGTAGAAGAAAAATCTCTTACCTTTCTATCAATTATGGCTAAATGATTTGCAACAACAAAAATGAAAAGGTTATATGAGCTGATGAAACAACAAGTTTATGAAAAATTACAAACAAAGAACGAGGAATCGAGACGACGACGTATGAAGAACAATTTGAAAGTACAAGAAGAACTCAAGTAAAAGAATGACGAGCTACATAAGCTTTTTAAAGCACAAAAAAACCATCTTAGGAATGAACCGATTTGATCCTATATATATGGTGCCAAATATTAATTTGTTTGTTAATGTAAAACATCCTAACTCACGAGTTATTAGAATCTATTACTTTAAATTTATTAATTTTTGGAATAATTAATCAATAAATAATAAGTTGCTAAGAAAATCATAATTGAATTTAAATGAGTTGTATAAAATTCTATTCAAATTTAAAATACGTCACGACTTGGATGAATTTGCCACAATTATTTTTAGTTGTGAATTGATAAAAGTGTTAAACTTTATTTACAATTTTTCTTTCAAGAGGTAACTATTATTTGTGATACCTAAAATAAATCCCATATAGAGAAATGAAATAATATTATCTAGATATAATTCATAAATCCAAAACAAATAAAATTTTAAAGGATTCAAGTTAATTAATATTATGAGATTTATATGCAGTAGAAAATTATTATATATAAATGTTGGAGATCCCACATCGACTAGAGATTAGAGCCTTTCATAGTATATAAGTGGGTGCAGACCTCACCCCATTGAGCCGGTTTTATGGGGTTGAGTTAGGCTTAAAGTCCACTCTTTCATAATATGGTATTTATTTCCTCTTTGTTGTTCTTGGTTATTTTTTTGTTTTGTTTTTTTTTTCTTTCTTTAAATCCTTGGAGGCGATGGCTAATGCAAATCCCATCCCACACCGGCTTCCTCTTCAAATGGAAACCCTACACTGATGCCCCTTTTGGAACAGCCGATGAACAATTTCATATACTTACACCCAAGCGAGAATCCCACAGCCTCGTTGGTGTCGCCTGTTCTTGATTCAACAAACTACCATTCGTGGAGTCGGTCCTTCATCACTGCTCTTAGTGCCAAGAACAAAGTGGAGTTCATACTTGGCTCACACCCGTGCCCAC
>Ga0123342_1002557_pt1 | contig 30068 bp, 28 predicted proteins | sample Turbeawhitnodule_FD_89960 | JGI IMG/M metagenome (GOLD analysis project Ga0123342, IMG submission 89960) | Root nodule microbial communities of legume samples collected from Mexico - Turtle bean Mexico white nodule | ecosystem: Host-associated > Plants > Roots > Nodule | place: Mexico: Nepantla... | reverse complement strand
TCTACCAGACCGTTTTTAAGCGCCTTAGGCAGCGCCTCCCATTCACCAACTTCGAAAGGGAGCTTTTGACCGAAATAAACGTGGCTCCAACTCAGCTGCACCCCAACAACTGAGCCTTCATCAGAGCCTTCTCAATTCTTCGCAATTTCTTCGGCCATCCCCCTTCCGTAGACGTTTTCCTCCACTTCTTTGAAGCCAAAAGCCTGGAAAAAAACCTCTGGGTGAGCTTCAGCGGCGTTATAGGAAGGGTCATACTTACCCTATTCCAATCGTTGTATAAAGGATTCAAGAAGAAATTCTTCAGAGTTTGCTGCTCTGAGCATGAAAAAACTGCTCTGGATGGGTTCCCCTTGTATTGAGTAGGGGAACCCAATCTTAAGAAGGCCAAAACCTTGGACGAGCTCTCTTCGGCCGATCGTGAGGTGTGCCAAGTATGGGCAAGTCTCGGGGTGGTTTTTAACGCCGTAGAACTCATCAAATATGAGTACATTCCCGCCAATCTTGCCCACTACATTGGTACATAGACTCGTTCCTGATCCCCTGTGCACATTGCCTCTGTTTCTACATGCTTACACTTGTGCTAACTTTCTGTCTCTTCCTTGTTTGCCTGACTCTTATATCTTTTCTCTTTGGTACAGGCATGGTGTTGAACGTGGAGAAAATGGATAGGCTAGCCGCGCGTCAGGGCGCTACGGGCACCTCGGCGCCCCCTCCCCCTCCTTCTCCACAAGCCTTACCTACACCTCCTCCCACTTCTCCACAGGCTACTTCCGGTCCCATTGTTGTTGTTCCTCTGGCGGTAGTTAGGGCTTCCCCACCTCCAGCCCTCCTAGAGGGGAACGACGGAGTGGTGGTCGTTGCCTCGGATAATGAGGAGGGCACTGCTGATGGCCCTGTTTTCAAAAGACGCAAGGTCAACACGGTGGCCACCTCTCACTCTTCCTTTTCTGGACACACGGGCTTACTCAGAAACAACCCTCTCAGCGCCTCCTCTCCCCAAGGCTTTCCTGCACTCGAGGGTGGGGCCGAGAGCATACCTGAACCAGCTCCAGCCCCTGAGCTTCCCTTGGTCCTTCGATAGATCTTGCAAGGCTACCAGCGAGGGACCACTAGGAGCTTATCTGACGAGGCAGTGCAGGAACACTGGGCTCTCTACCTCGAGGAGTTCCTTGCTTGTGCCAACCTCTCCTCTAGATCCCAAGAGCATCAGGCCCTTGCGGAAGAGCTAGCACTGTTGAAAGAGCAAATGGCGAAACAGGCCAAAAGCTTCTCTATCCGTGAGACGGCTCTGAACCAAGAGCTGGGCGTACTTCGGGAAGCTGAGCTGACGGCCAACAAAAGGTTGCATGACGAAGGCCAGAAGTACACCACCTTGCTCAGCAAAGTGGTGCCACTGCGCATTGAAATGGAGGAGCTCAAAGCGGAGATTGCGGCTAACAAAGAGAAAATGACCACTCTGGAAGAACGCTCCGTCGCCCGGGAGGTGCTCTTGGGTAAAGTGGAGGCTGAGCCCACCGAGAAGATCGAAACTCTCGAGAATACTAAGGCTGAGCTCACCATTCAGGCTGAAGACTTTGAGAAGGCCAAGGCTGAACTTCTTGATGATGTCACTGACGCCTTTGCTGCTGGGTTTGAGGAGGCCCTTGCTCAGGTTGTTTGCAAACATCCTGAGACAGATGCTTCACTCTTCTCGACAGCGAATTGCGTCATTGACGAGCAGATTGTGCCACGGCAGTCTCGAAAGGACATTGCTTAGCCCTTTAAATCTTATGACTGCTTTTTTTGTGGAAACTTTCCAATGTAACTAACTTGGACATTAATTTATCTGCTTCGTTTATTTTTGCTTGCATTTTTGGGCTTGTCTCCCTTTTTAACAACGCTTTTGATACTGACCCCCTTCGTTATTCTAGGTAACCCACCTTCTCGAATTATAGGTAGCACACCTTGTCGACTTTCAACTTCGCTTGTCACAACAATCTGCTATGGGACAAATGTACGCGAACCTTCGATTGTCCTTATTTTTCTTTCTTTCTTGAGCGTGAGAGCTCCTTCACTTGGCACCTACTCGAACTTTGTGGTCTCGAGGCGTTCAGCCTTAAGAGCGTTACTGGCCTCATCATCGCTCAAAGGAGAAGGAGGACTTATCTGGGCCGAAGCATACTGTTTATACTTGGTGCCCACGCTCAAGGAGGCGCCCCCCTGCCGCTCTCTCTCGAGGTGTCTAAACACCAGGTCAATCGATGGGCTTGGTGCCCATGCTCGGGGAGGAGGCGTCCCATGGGGAACCGTCACCCTCCTCGAGGTGTCTAAACACCAAGTCGACTGGTGTACTTGGTGCCCACGCCCAGGGTAGAGGTGGCCCAGAGGGCGCCCCTACCCTTCCTCGGGGTGTCTAAATACTAGAGCAACCAGTTCACCACCAATCAGACCTTACTATTTGTGCTCGATGCCCACGCCGGAGGAGAGGTGTGCCGATGCAACGCTGCTCGTCCTCAGTGTGTCTAAACATCAAGGCGATCAGCGTACTTGCCTACGCTAAGAGGAAGCGACCCCCGCCGCTTTCCTCGAGGCGTCTAAACACCAAGACGACCGGGGCACTTGGTGCTCACGCCCTAGGAGGGGGCGTCCCTAAGGATACCGCCTCTCCTGACTGGGGTGTACACACACCAAGGCGTCCGGTTCTCCACTAATTTAAACTTCACTTTCGCGCTTGATGCCCACGCTCAAAGGAGGCGCCCCCCGCCGCTTTCCTCGAGGTGTCTAAACATCAAGGTTGCGGGTTCGTTTCTTACTGAACCGCGCCATCTTTACTCGGCACCTCCTTACATCGTAATGAAAATTTCAAGTTACATATGCTCGAACTAACTCTTTATTGGATGACCTCATTAAAAAACCCCGGAAGGGAAAAAGAGTGTCCCCTTAAACTGTATACAATGCAGAGTTTTCAACTAAAATAAAACTTGAGGTTTGTTTCATTCCAAATGCAAGGGATGGCGCCTCCCTCCAGAGTCTCGAGCTTGTACGATCCGTTCCCTCGGACCTCGGTTACCCTGAAGGGACCAGTCCACTTGGGGGACAGCTTGTTCTCTAGCTCGTACGGATGAGCCTTCCACATTACCAAATCAACAACTTGGAACTGTTGGGGCTTTACCTTGGAACTGTATTGGTTATCCACTCTTCTCTTTAATGCCTCGTCCTTGATCCTCGCCTCCTCCCTGACCTCATCCAACATATCCAGATTCACCTTCCTCTCCTCGTTGGACTCCTCGACCACAAAACTTTGAAAACATGGCGAGCTCTCGTGAATTTCTATCGGGATCATTGTGTCTGACCCATACACCAGGCTGAAGCTCCTTAGTGGTCGACTGTGGCGTGGTGTGGTATGCCCACACTATCCTGGGCACCTCTTCCGCCCAGGTCCCCTTAGCTTTCTCGAGCCTCCTTTTCAACCCCCTAAGCAAGATTTTGTTAGCGGATTCCTCCTGTCCGTTCGTCTGGGGGTGCTCAACAGACGCGAACACTTGCTTTATGCCGACCTCTATACACAGCTTGCCCAACTACTGGCTAGCAAACTGTGTGCCGTTGTCGGAGACAAGACGCCTTGGTAGGCCAAAACGACATACGATATTCTTCCATACAAAATGTTGTACCTTGTGAGCCGTGATCTGTGCCACCAGCTCGGCTCCAATCCACTTCGTGAAGTACTCGATGGCCACTATCAAATACTTCATATGCCTTATTGCCAACGGAAATGGCCTCAGAATGTCGATTCCCCACGTATGGAAGGGCCACGGACTGTAGATGGACCTCAACTCTTCTAGTGGCGCCTTGTGCCAGTCGACGTGTTGTTAGCATTGCTTGCAGCGCTAGGCGTACCTCACACAATCTTCTCTTACTGTCGGCCAGTAAAACCCTGTGCGTACGAACTTCGACGCTAAAGACCTCCCCCTAACATGGCTCCCACAATTCCCCTCTTGGAGCTCAGCCATTATTCTCGCACATTCATCTCCGTTCACACACGTCAAGATCGGGTGTGTGAACCCATGCCTGAACAGTGCTCCGTCCACGAGGGTGTACCTTGCGGAGTTTCTCTTTATCTTCTTGCCCTCCTTGGGCTCTACTGGGAGTATCCCATCGGCAAGGTAGCGCCTATAGGGCGTCATCCACGTGTCCCCCTCCTCCAGCACGCATATCTGCATAGGGTCCTTCCTTCCTGGTGAGACCGGATAAACACTTACGATGGGCGTCTTCAACGTGCCCTGAGTCAACGACCGATGACTCCTCGCCCTTCCCTTAAACGTACTGATCTGGAGGACGCTTACCCTGTTATCTGCAACAAACGTTCGTGGCACTTTAAGGGTCTCTTATATGACCGTCCTCTGCCTTCCCCCATTGCCCGAGCTGGCCAGCTTGGCGAGCAGGTCAGCACAGGCATTCTGCTCTCTTGAGACGTGTACTAGCTCGAACGCCACGAACGCCCGCTTCAAAACTTGAACATAGCCCAAGTATGCAGCCATCTGTGGATCTTTGGCTTGGTACTCCCCGATTACTTGTCCCGTAACCAACTGGGAATCAATCTTTGCCAGCAGACTCTGTGCGCCCATCTCCTTGGCCAAGAGCATTCCAGCTATTAAGGCCTCGTACTCCGCCTGATTATTACCCGCCTTGAAGGAGAACCTCAGGGCCTGTTCGATCAACAACCCATTTGGCCCCTCCAAGATCACGTCGGCTCCACTTCCCTGCTGATTGGAGGAGCCATCCACCAAGAGTACCCACTTGAAACTAACCTCCTCTTCTTGTTGTGCGCTCACTGGGGAAAGCTCCGCCACGAAGTCCGCGTAGACCTGGCCTTTTATGGGTCCTCGGGGCTCATACTGGATATCGAACTCTGATAGCTCTACCGCCCAGCGAACCATCCTCCCTGCCACGTCTAGCTTCTGTAGCACTTTCCTGATAGGGAGGTCCATCATCACCACCACCGTGAAGCTTTGGAAGTAATGACGGAGCCTCCTGGCCGAGAACACCACAGCTAGTGCTGCCTTCTCTAAAGCATGATACCTCGCTTCTGGCCCTTGTAGGACCTTGCTCACGAAGTATATCGGCTTCTGCGTCTGATCCTGCTCCTGAACAAGTACCGAGTTGATCACCCGCTCGGTCACTACGAAATACAACCGGAGGGGCACGCCCGTCTGTGGCTTACACAGCACGGGAGGAACAGCCAGGTACTCCAGAAGCTTGAGGAATGTCGCCTCACACTCCCTGGTCCACACGAACCGACTGTTTCTTTTTAAAAACTGGAAGTAAGGGTGCCCCTTGTCTCCTCCAACGGATACGAATCTGGACAAGGCCGCCATCCGCCCTGTCAGTTGTTGTACCTCTTTCACCGAGGCGGGGCTCCTCATGGCAAGGATCGCCGCACACTTGTCGGGATTCACCTCTATCCCATGCTCGGTGAGTAGGAACCCCAAGAATTTACACACCTCGACCCCGAATACGCATTTTTGGCTATGTTAGCGAACAACTCTTCCAAATCAGCTATGTGTTGTCCCCTTTCCTGGGGGGTCACCACCATATTGTCCACGTAGGCCTGGACGTTTCTTCCCAACATAGGTGCGAGGACCTTATCCATCAACCTCTGATAGGTGGCACCTGCGTTTTTCAGGCCGAACGACATCACTGTGTAACAGTAATAGGATGTCTCGGTCATGAATGTCATTTTGCACTCGTAACGGGGGTGCATCTTAATCTGATTGTACCCAGAGAACGCATCCAAAAAACTAAGCATCTTGCAACCTGAGGCGCTGTCCACCAACGCGTTGATGCTTGGCAAATGGGTACGAATCCTTTGGGCACGCTTTGTTGAGGTCAGTGAAGTCTACGCACATCCTCCACTTCCCGTTGGCCTTCTTAACTAAGACCACGTTAGCCAGCCACTCGGGATATTGAATCTCCCGGATGTGACTGACGTTCAACAGCTTCCTCGTCTCTTCCTGCACGACCAGTCGCCCTTCTTCATTGAACTTTCTTCTTCTCTGGCGCACGGGTCGGACCTTGGGGTCCATGGTGAGACGGTGGCATAGAAAGTCCGGGTCAATGCTAGGCATGTCCGAGGCGGACTAGGCAAAGGCGTCCAGGTGGCGCGATATCACTTTTGTCACCTTGTTCTGTTCCCTTTGGTCTAATGATCTGCCCATCCTGAACGTCTTACCACCGATCTGCCTCTCCACCACATCCTGCCGCCTCTCCTAAGCGTTCTCTGTGCGAGATACGCCTACGCGGTCTTCCTCCATGGGTATTGCCTCCGCAGGCGCCTCCTCCATGGGTACTATCTCCACGGGCGCCTCCTCCATGGGTGGGTGCTCCACCACCATGAATATGCCCCTCCTTGTTTTAAGGCTATTCTCATAGCACTTATTGGCTTCTTTCTGATCAGACTTGACCATGATCACCTTCCCACTGAGATCAGGCAACTTCAACTTCATGTGGCGGGTGGACGACACCCCCCTCAGCCGATTCAAGGTTGGCCTTCCCAGCAAGATGTTGTACGCCGAGTCGGCGTTCACAACTAAGTACCTTAGGTTTTCTGTGCGAGACGCGATTCCATCTGTGAAAGTCGTCCTCAACTCCAGATAGCCACGCACTTCCACTTGATCTCCTGCAAAACCATACAAACATCCTGTGTATGGCCTGAGCTGATCAAGAGACAACTGCAACTTATTAAACGTAGGCCAGAACATCACATCCGCCGAGCTGCCCTGGTCTACCAGCACTCGGTGTACTTTCCTTCCTGCAGTTACGACCGAAATCACCACGGGGTCATTGTCGTGTGGGATGACGTCGCGTAGATCATCCTTCGTAAACGTGAGATCGACGTCAAGTGTATCGTCCACCACCTGCTATGCTACTGACATAACCGAACGCACGTACCTTTTACCCTGAGAGGCAGTGCACCCTCCACCTGAGAATCCACCTGAGATGATGTGGATTTCCTCGTGGATGGGCATCTCGTGGGCTTGGTCCTCTGTTGAGGCTGTTAAGGCCTCGATCTCTGATGACCCCGCCAGATAGTCATTCAGGAAACTGCTCTTTACGAGCTCATCGAGCTGATGGCCCAATACCAAGCAGCTGTTGATCAGATGTCAAAATGCCTGATGGAACTCGCACCATGCATCCTTGTGCGGTCCCAACACCTTATCCGTCTTAGCCGACATCTTCAACCTATCCGCTATGTTGGGCATGGCGATTAGGTCTTTCAACTCCACCACGAAGTTGTGCCTCAATGGCTTATTTCCCCCTAGGCGCCCCTTGGCCTAAGGCTTTCTAGCCTCGTAAGGCTGCTTCCTTCCCTGAGTCTTCTTGCCCGCCGCAGCCTCATGCACTCTCATGGACTGCGCACGCGGCGGTGCACGGGGGCCTGATTTCAGCAAAAGTCTTGGGGCGACATCTGATGAGTGATTCGCTGAACGGTCATGGGCAAATTCCCTTCTTGAACGCATGAACTATCATCGACTCATCATTGGTGTTGACCCTCACCACCTGTGCCCCAAAGCGATTAACGAACTCTTTCAAAGTTTCCCCCTGATACTTCCTCACGTCAAAAAGATCATACGAAACGGGTGGGGGAGCGCGGTTCGCGATGTACTGTTCCCTGAACAGTTCCGACAGCTGCGCAAACAAAGTCACGTGGCCATCTGGGAGACTGATGAACCAGTCCATCGCCACCCCCACCAACGTGCTCATAAACAACTTGCACCTTACGACGTTAGAACCACCGATCAGCATCATTTGCATGTGAAACGCAGTGAGGTGCGCCTCTGGATCTTCCACTCCAGTGAACGTAGCTTTCAGCCCTACAAAAGCGAGTGGTATTACTGCTTCCATGATTTCATGCGAGAAGGGCATGAAGAACTCTCTGGGAGGCGTGAAGCATTCTCGATCCTCTATTTCACGAAATCCAGACTGGTTGCGCAACCCCCGACGTAACTCCTCGTTAGTCAATTCTTCGTTTCGAGCTTGCGAAGCCGCAAGATCTAACTAGATGCGCTCATGCTGCGCCCTCCGACGCAGCCATCGCCTCCTGTAGGCCCTGCATCACCCCCATCACCTGTTGTAGGGTCAAACCCTCATTCCCTGCGCGTGTTGTAGCACTCTACCTGGTATTCCTCATTCTTGGATGTTTCTTGGCGAATCTTGCAGCTTTCTTTGGTGAATCTGAGCGAACCTTGAGGATTCTTGATGAACCTTTCAAGAATCTTGAAAAATCGTAACGAAATTCCACAACTCTCACTGAATCTTCTCCTTCCTGCGGTGGGACACATGTTTCAGATCAGGCCCCACCGTGGCCGCCAAATGTTCTTGTCGCTTTGACTTGGACACCTTCGCACGTCTCTACGAGCTTCGCTTCACGAACGCCTTTGCTTCTATTCTAACGTTGTTCTTCCTCCGCCGCTAACACCTGAAATAGAGAGACAAATGGCACCCTCACGACCGTTTGCACTCCGACGGTCAAGTCAGCTACTGGACAGGAAACACCAAACACCTCTCGTCACAAAACACCGTAAGGTCAATGTTCAGAGAAATGTGTAACTCTCAATGCTCTCAAACTTAGAATCTGTAAAAACGTACCTTATTTTGTTTACCATAAACCTTATATACCTTCTCAGTGTTCTTGTCCACGTGTCAGCCTAAGACTTGCGTATTCTGTGGCCCTCCTTAGCAACATCGTTCCCAGTCTTAGGATCTTCTTAGTGTGTAGATTGCCCTGTCTCTGAGTCATGCACCCATTCTCTGAGTCACTCGCCCTAGGAGTACCCTTCCTACCTTACGTGCCAGGCATGCAGATCACCTACTGGGACGTGACCTCCCCACGGGTCGTTTCCGCCCCAGTGGCTTTCCAGCGGTGGTGCGTACTGTCGCGTCCCTACACCTCATGCATAAATCCTTTGTGAGTCGGGTCTCTCCCTTCTGGTACTGGGGATCTGGTTTGAGAACCACCTTTCTTTATCTTTTTATTATTGTCTAGGATGCCGAGGCCCGAGGCCCTCACACCCCTACCGTGCCACCTCCTATTGTGCTGCCTCCTCCACGGTTATCCTTACCTGTGGGTATCAGGAGGGAACACCTCCCTGGCTTATGAAACCACCTCAAACGCCTTTATCATGTTGATCCTAAAGACGCCCGAGGTCGGTCAACGCCCGAGGCCATGGACTTTAACATCAACTCCTTCTTGTCCTGTAGTACTTTCTAATGGATTCCTCTCTCGGGGTCCCACCATGTTTACCTTGGTCAACGTCCAAGGACCGTACGGTACATAACTCATCAGCTAGGTAACGCTTGTAAGGTGTTATCCAAGTCTCTGTGGTGCCGACCTGCAAAACCTCAAGAAACTCATCCCCCAATAACCCGGAAGTTGTTATCCTTGGAACTTTTAGGGTTTCCTGAGTCATCGACCAGTGTCTTCACCCCTTTCCTGAGCTAATATTTAAGACCTCCACGTGGCTGACCTCGGTTGGTCCTCCTTCAGCTATCCTGAGCGAATTTAATGTCTCCTGGATTACTGACCTTTGCCGACCTCCCTTCCCCGACTAGCCAATTTAGACAACAGGTCTGCTCGAGAGTTCTGCTCTCTGGGAACGTGAATGAGGTCGAACGTGTAGAAGGCTGCTTTCAAGATCGTTACGTACCTGAGATTTGAGGCTAAATGCGGATCCTTTGCCTGATACTCACCCGTGACTTACCTAGTGACAAGCAACGAGTCACTCACCAACAAACTCCAAGCTCCCAACTCCTTGGCTAACAACATCTCTTCTATCAAGGCCTCATACTAAGCTTGAATTTTGTTCGCCTTAAACACAAACCTCAGAGCTTGCTCGATTAACAACCCGTTTGGTCCCTCTAAAATGACCTAGTTCCACTCCCCTATTCGTTGGAGGATCCATCAATTGAAAAGACCCATTGTAACCATAAAATAAAGACGAATAGGGGTACCTAGGACTGGCTTACCAAAAACAGGGGGACTGGCCAAGTACTCTTTCAACTTGGTGAAGGCTTCCTCACATTCATTGGTCCATACAAAACGATTGTTCTTCTTGAGGCATTATAAATAAGGATACCCCTATCGCCACTGACTGACAGGAAACGAGACAGGGCGGCCATGCGCCCAGTTAACTGTTGGACCTCTTTCACATTGGTTGAGCTCCTCATTCCTATGATTACAGCACATTTGTCGGGGTTCGCTTCTATGCCCCTTCTAGTTAGCAAGAAACCAAGGAACTTCACTGCTTCTACCCCAGACAAACACTTATCTGGATTAAGCTTCAAATTGTACTTTCTTATTGTTGTGAATAGCTTTTCCATGTTGGCAATATGTTAGTCCTTCTTTTTTTACATGATGACCATGTCGTCTTCATACGCCTGTACGTTTCGCCCGAGCATTGGGGTGAGGATCTGATCATCAACCATTGATATGTCGTGCCAACATTCTTAAGGCTAAAGGGCATGACCTTGTAGCAGTAGTTGGCAAACTCGACCATAAAGGCTCTCTTGCTTTCGTCCTTCGGATGCATACGAATCTGGTTATACCTCGAGAACGCATCTAGAAAGCTTAATAACCGACAACTTAAGGCATTTTCCACCAAGGAGTCTATGCTTGGTAGGGGGTACAAATCCTTGAGACAAGCCTTGTTTAGATTAGTGAAGTCGAAACACATTCTCCACTTCCTGTTAGCCTTCTTCACCAACACAACGTTCACCAGCCACTCAGGGTATTGAATCTCCCTTACGTGGCTAGGAACCAACAAATTTTGAGTCTCTTCTCGAATGAAGAGGCACTTATCCTCATTGAACTTTCTCCTTCTCTGGACCACGAGCTTGACACTTTCATCCATAGTAAGCCGATGACATAGAAATCAGGGTCTATTCTGGGTATGTCTGCGGATGACCAGGCGAAAGCATCCATGTTCTCCGATGTCACATTGGCTATCTTATCTTCGAGCTCTTTAACGAGGTGCCAAGCTTAAACTTATTCCCTTTTATCTCCCTTTCCTGAACCTCTCCAGTAGGTCCAGGTCGCTTATCATTGACGACTTCCACCTCCGCAATCCATCATGGCTCTCCTGCTCGAACAGTGATTGCGTAAGTCCCTCTTCTATTCTTCAGGATACTCTCGTAGCATTTTCGTGCCATCTTCTGGTCGGAATTTATGGTAATCATTCCTCGCTCAGGAGAAGGAAACTTCATCTTCATATGGGTCGTTGAGGCTACCACACCCAATCTATTCAAGGAAGGTTGCCCCAAAAGAAAATTGTAAGTAGAAGACATGTTAATAACGATGTTCCTCATGATGATCGTCCTGGTCACGATATCGTCAAAAAAGGTCGTCCTTAGCTCAATGTACCTTCGTACTTCTACTTGATCTCCCGCGAATCCGACCAAGTACCCATCGTATGGCCTCAACTGGTAGGGGGACAACTGTAAATTAGTGAACGTTTCCTAGAACATTATGTCAGCTGAGCTCCCTTGATCGATTAAGACTTTGTGCACCTTCTTTCCTACAGTGACAACAAATATCACCACCGGATCATCCTCGTGAGGAACCACGTCTTCCATGTAGAAACTCGTGAAGTAAAGAGTGGGTTCCAGAGGGAGATAAGGTCTCCTCGTGTCTAAGGAAATCAGCGTTCGCGCGTATCATTTACGTTTGGACTGGTGTCTCATGTGCTTGGTCCCTGACAACAATCTCTCATTTTTGGCTCTTCCTGGTTAGCCTCGAGGTACTCCTTCAGGAATCCTTCCTTCACCAGGCTAGCCAGTTGGTGAGCCAAGGCTATGCATTGTTCAACGTTGTACCCATATGCTTTGTGGAACTTGCACCAGGCATCTATCCACGATCCCAAGTTCCAATCTGTCTTATGGGAAAACTTTAGCTTGTCTACTACCTCTGGCATACTCAAGAGTTCTTTATATGACACTTGGAACTTTGGTCGAGTTGTTGACTCTTCCCCGGCCTTCATCTTGGGCTCATCTTTCCTGGCTACGTATGGTACATACCTCGAGTCCATTCTCTTCTCAACAGAGGTTTTGTTGACCCGCAGGGGCCGATCTCGACTGCTCTCCTTAGGGTTTAGGGTTTAGGGTTAGGTTTCCTTGAGTGCGAGTTTTCTTTCTTCCTGAGCATGGCCTCTTCCGCTTCGATGTGGGTGACAACCTGCTCACGTACCTCGGGAAAGATCTCTACTGGATTCCTAATTAACGAATCACTTAACCGTCCCGCCGCGATCCCCTGCTTAAAAGCGATGATTATCATATCTTTATCATGTGTTTGAAGTCTTACCGCACAAAAACCTGTTTAGATAATCTTTCAGCGGCTCTCCCTCCCTTTGCCTCACGCCGAAAAGGTCGTACAACCTCGGAGGTTTGACCTTGTTGACCGAGAACTATTCTCTAAACATTCTGGAGAATTGAGAGAAAGAGGTGATGTGATCATCCGGGATCCCACTGAACCATTGTAGGGCTGTACCTGTAAAAGTGCCCATGAACATCTTACATCGGATGGCATCCGTTCCTCTAAAGATAATCATCTGAGCGTTGAATGCCGTAAGATGATTTCAGGGTCCTTTATCTCTGTGAAAAAGGAAATTTTAGATGTGATGTAATGAGGTGGCACGGGATTATCTCTCGCTGGCAAGTTTAGATATCGTTCCCTGGTGGAACGTCTGACACGTTGGTGCAGACTCTTTTCTAATTCCTCATTAGTTTGCGCGTGCTCTTCCATGGCTTTTCGGGAGGCCTCGATTTCTACCATAAGATGATCTTGTAGAAGTTCTTACTCAGTTTGGGCTTCCGCTCGTAGCCTCTCATGCTCGGCCTTGGCTTCTTCTTGGATCCACTCTTGCTCTCGTTTGTGCTCCTCGTTCACCTCTTGGAGGGCCTTCATGACATCCATGAGTTGTTGTAAAACGGGGGCATCACTTCCTTCAGATCCCTGCGGGCCTTGCCTTGTGTTTCTCATCACGTCAGAAGGCTCAATCACGAACGCAGATGGGATCAAGCTTTATCGGGCCCCACGACGGGAGCCAAATGTTCTTGCCGATTGACCTCGGTTGGAGTGGATGAAGAGCTCCGCTTCTGGTTTGTCTCCTCTTGGTGCACTGGAACAACGCTCCACTAGGACACAAAGGACTCTACATGTTGATCACACTCCGACGATCAAGTTAGTGAGAGCATACAAAATAAGTATTTAGTTTCAGTCTTAAGTATTCAGAAACAGCGTACCTTTACCGGGGGATCAAGCCCCTTTTATAGATTTCCCTGCAACAACTTCTACTAATGAGAACATAATCTCAACAGAAAGCATATAATCATAACAGAAAAACCACCTATTCATGTGCACCTCTTATCTTTGAATGCTAACAATAAGAAAATATTTTGTTTACACGTGCACCATTATTCTCGGGTGCTAAGAACATTATTCTCAACAACTTTTATTTGCATTTTAATTAGCGTATGTGTTATAAACAAACATACTATTTCTTCTATTTTAACTATCTTTTTGAGTTGTCTTACCAGCGCTTGGGCCAAGCTCATGGCCCACCCTTTGAGTCCAGGTTGACCCAAAACCCGAGCTGACCATACCAAAGTGCTTGGGCTGAGGTCCCGAACACTCTGTCCAGTCCATATATCTATTTATTTCCATCTATCTATATATCTATTTACTTTATTTATTTATTTATTTATTTATATATATATATAATGAGAGAGAGAGAGAGAAATAAATAAATAGAGACAAAAAGAAAGAAAGAAAGAATAGTTAGACCATTAAAATTTTATATATGTTGAATTTAAATTTGAAGTAAATATGTTATTAACTAATATTATAATAAAAAGTAGAAAGATCTAATTTATAATGTTGGAGATTTCATATAATATATAAGTGAATGCAAACCTCATATTATAATCCAATTTTATGTGATTGAGTTAGACTTAAAATCTCCTTTTTAATATGTTATCAAAATCATTTAGAACTTATCCTAGAGTTTATCCATAAATATATAATCTCATGTATGAGTTAACAACCTTAGTATGAGGGATGTGTGTTCCATATCGATTAAAAATAAGAATATTTCAAAGTATATAAGTAGAAGGAAACCTTATAAATTAGTTTTATAAGGTTGAGTTAGGTTTAGAGTTCATTTCTTAATATCTATTTTTTGTTTTGAAGAACTAAAAGCTAATTGTATGGAAATGAAAAACTCAAAATATATTTAAATATTTTAATTTTCTAATTAATTATATAATTATTTTAACATATATGATAAATTGATATTTTCTAGTGCGTGATCAACCTCGTATCAATTCAAATCAAGATAAATAACATTACCAACATTTTGGGTCAAGACTAATTAAAATATACTTACGGCTATCTCTTCTACAAATATCCATACTCAGAATCAAATATTTCTTTTATTTTAACTCACTAATAAAATAAGTATATGCTCAAAATCTACCACAATATAATGCACATAAATATACTCACATAAACTATATATAATAAAAGCAGAATATGATTAATCATTCAGAAGAATGTCTAAGTACACTTTGGTGTATATAATTTCTTTTTCACTGACCTTCTAACCATATTTTATCCACCTACACTTTGGCTTTTTCCTAATTGTTTTATTTCATCAGAGGCTGCACAGTAAATTAAGTTGTTGACTTGTTTCTCTAATTAATTTCACATAGATTCAATCATTAACTTTAAACTTTAAACAATACGAATAAACATGCATTATCTGGGTGGATTTTAGCACGGGCTAGTGGGAAAATACTGCATCATGGGTCACTCTAAAAGTTACTAGTTGTGGAGGTTACTCACATTTTAAAATCATTAAGAGTTTGGTCCTTTAAAGAATGAAATTGTTAGTGTTGATAGATATTCTACATCCTATATCCCAAAGAGGGGGTAAGGTAACTCTACTCAAATAAATAGATTTTTATAAATTTCTTATAAAAAAGTAAAATTAATTTTTTATTTATCTTTTATAACAAGTTTACCTAAATATATTAAAAATTATAAAATAAATATTATTTTATTGAAAATATACTTTTCCTAAAAATAGGTCAAACAAATACCTATTGTTGATTTTAGTGAAACTTAATTCTAATATTTTACATAAAAATTCAAATCGGAATATTTTAAATAAAAAATATTATGAAAAAGAATTAATAAAAATAGTTGATTAATTTTTTTTAGATAATCACAAGCAAAAAAGGTTTCAATCCAGGAACTTGGTGATCCAAAATTAGATATCTCAATTAGGTTTTTTCAAAAATCCATTGAGGGATTGGAAATATTTGTGGATCTTTCAAGATTTTCTCACAATTATTCAACTTAATGTTTCAAGGTTTTTGTTCTTGTACCTTTTGTTCAATTGAACTCTAAACCTAACATATTTATCTATCAATAAAAAATACAATTAAAAATGTAAAAAAAAATAAAGGTATTCAAAATTAGAAAGATTTCAAAATTAAAAATTGAAATTAAAAAAGTTAAGAGAACTACAACAATTTCGAATAAAAAAATCCAAATAATATTGTATGATCATATGATGTGATCCAACACCTAATTTATCATAGAGCAACTACTTATTTGAGGATTTATTTACGATATTTGTCTAACACATTGAATTGTCATCACTCACTCAACTTACATATAGTTTATTGTTTTCATTTAAAATATTATATATATATATATATATATATATATATATATATATATATATATATATATATATATATATCTCACTCATCATAATCACTCCATGAAGCACAAGTTTTATATTCCTCGTAGAGTACTCAAATATCAAAATACGTTACTTATAGTGTGAAGTATATGTAGTGTATTTAACAAATCTGACTAAAATAATTTGTCCATGAAAACACTATAGTATTATAGTTAAATATTTAATATTTAATTTACAAATTGAAACCTGTGTGATAAAAGATGATGTTGATAAAATAATTTATCATATAAATCTTATTCCTTGGCAAACAAATGTCTGCAGAAAAGTGGGAACCGACAGTTCTTATCTTATAAGCATCCACTTTCTTTTATAAAGAAAAATATGCAGAATAGTAATATTAAATAATAAGCAATATGATTAGTAAGTTTTATCTGTTTTTAACTTCAATTTAATGTCAACTTCAACCAAATACACACAGTTTTACTATTTTTAAATCAACTTACAAGGCAGCAGGCAAGTTGACTTTTCCAAATTTGTCATTGGCCATATTAAATTTGGAATAAAAATAACTTATACTACTCCATGCTCTCCATCTAGATTTTTAATTCCATAATCATAAGCAATAAATTTAATGAAATAATTAATAAAAAAAATTCGAAAATTTAATTAGTAGTGGGTTGAGAGACAACAAATAAACTCTATTCGCGAGTGTTGCTAGATTATGTCCCAATTTTAATAGAAAATATTTTCATTGATCAAACACGAGCACGAATATGAATGAGTAATAACCGTGTAAGGATACAAACAAACATTTTCTCAAAATTTGGATAAAATATAAAATTCGAAAAAAACCTTAATAGTGGAAAGTTTGAAAGAATGTAATGTATTTCAAGAAAATGAAAATCAAGAAAATAAAAGTACATAAAGTCAATCTCGATTTAAATTTAGAGACATCAACCTCCTAAAAGAACTTTAAAAAAACTTTTGATTAAAAAAGTATTAAAAAAAAAAAAAACAATTATAACACACTAAAAAAAATTCTAATTTTAGTAGAGATTTATTAATGGAGGCACTGGTGCAGAAAGACAAAACGAGTGCGACTATTTTAAATTTATAAGGGCAGCTGTATAGCGGCATTTGATCAGCACGCACTTGTATATCAAAGAGATAAGAGTGCGGCTATATAGCCGCACTTGTAAATACCATTTATAAGTGCGGCTATTTCTTATAGTTGCACTTGTATATGCCAAAACACTAAAAAAAATCAAAAAATTTAAAACATCGTCAATCTTGTGTGAAGGGAACGTTGATGAAGAGTGGCATGGGAGCGCCAGCAACGACAACGGAAGCGGTGGTGGATAGGGAAGCAGCGACGGAGCAAACCAAAAAACCCACAAGAACCCACGAAGACAATGAAAGAGTACTGAACAATGCAAGAAACCAAACAATGTAAGAAAAACGAAAAAGATTTATACATGAAGAGTGGCACGGGAGCGCCAACACGGCGGCAGATAGGGAAGCAATGACGGAGCAACGAATGTCAGCCAATGAAATAGTGCTTCGAGACCACCAATGCAAGGAAAAAAATATATATAAGAAAAACGAAAAACATCTATGCATATATTTGTGAAGATGAAGAGGAAGAAAAAGAGCTCAAGAAACTTACATTGGCATAAATGAAATGCAGATGCAGTAGAAGAAGATGAACTTAGAGCACAAACGCAAAAGGAAAGCAAAGACGAGAAAGAAAGTATGAAATTGTGTATGGCGCGCTTCAAAATTTAGGATAAAAAGGGATTTACGAATGCGGCTAAAGGTAAAACCGCATTCGTAAATCATAACGCTTTGATTTACAAGTGCAATTATACAAATAGACGCATTCGTAAATCAAACGCTTTGATTTACAAGTGCGGCTATACAAATAGCCGCATTCATAAATCAAAATAATTTAAAAAATGCCACCGCGTTTTTTACGAAAGTAGGTAGTGTAAAAGCCGCACTAAATAAAGAGTACCCTTTTATTCTTTTTGCATTAGTGAGGTTACTATAACCTCTAGTAAAACACAAATATAGTAAAGGTTTTCTAAACCTCTAATACGAGACACATTTAGTAGAGGTTTTCCAAATCTATGATAAAGTTAATAATTTTTTAATGAATCAAAATAAAATATATTTTTTGGCTTCTTGTGGAGTCTTTTCCTTCACTCTTGTCCCTTCACCCTTCTCTAATCCTAAATTCGTTCACTCTTCTCTAAGCCTAAATTTGTTCACTCTTCTCCCTTCAATCTTCTCCGTTCATTTTTATCCCTTCAATCTTCTCTATTCACTCTTCTTCCTTCACTATTCTCTAACCCTAAATATGTTTACTCTTCTCCTTTCACTCTTCTCCATCCACTATTCTCCTTTCACTCTTCTCCATTCCCTCTCCTCCTTTCATTTGAATTCAATGATAATTTTCGGTTCCTCATCGCTTACCAAAGGATTAGGCCAAACAGAGCCATGGTTTCTAGTTTTCATATATTGTGTTATCTGACACACATAACATTACTCTGTTTTACTGCGGGAAAAATCCTGAGATCTTCTTAATTTGCATCCTAATCCAATTTATGGCATTTTTCTCCATTTGTTGATAGGGGAAGGGAAAGAACAAAACTTGTTGTTATTGGATTATTATCGCGTATATTATATGCATCCATTTCTTTTGCTATCTCCCTTATGTAAATTGCAGTTGTCCTGTCCACACTATTTTTTTGGGTCCTTTATTGTAATGTTTTCAGTTTCTTTAGTAATGTAGGAAGTGCTGGAGGCTCATGATGGTGCCAATAAACAAAAATGTATTATTGGACTTGGTCAAGATTGCATGGCGTTTTGTACAAAAGTAGAAGTGTCGTTTTGATGAGGTTTCTCCTTTGGATTTTATAATATTTATATTTTATATTCTAGAAATAGTAAATATTAGATGCTTACTTTGTTTGTACTTGTTATTGCATATAGTCACTGTTCTAGTCGGTTGACTTCCTCACTGGTTGACTCTGGTGACAAGTTCTACCTCTGGTTTGTCTCCTTTGAAATCTATTCTACATCTTGTTGTACTGGAACGTGACTCCATTGAAACTGAGAGGACTCTACTTGTTGATCACACTCCAACTATCAAGTCAGTAAGAGCTTTACTAAAATAGATAAGTATTCAGTCTCAGTCTTATAAACAACATACCTTTACAAGGGGACTCAAGCCCCTTTTATAACTACTTTTGTAACAACTTTCTCTTATGAGAATCTTATCTCTGCTGAAAGCATAACATAACAACAAAAAAGTCACCTGAAACCACTTATCTTCAGGTGCTTACAACAGGAAAATATTTTGTTTACGTATGCACCCTTACTCACGGTGCTTCTCTTATTTAACAACTTTATCTTTTCAACCAACAACTATTAATTAATATGTAACTAACATGTGTTACTTAATATATAACTAACTTGCGTATTATCACAAGAAATAAAATATCTCTTTATCTTCAGAATAATATGATAACATATTTAAACAATAATAATTATATCTTTCATTTTTAGAATAATACGATAACAGATTTAAACAATAACAATTATATTTTTCATCTTCAAAATAATATGATAGTAGATAAAATATCTCTTTATCTTTTATCTTAACTACCTTTTCTGGGCTGACCAACATTTGGGCTGAGCTCACGACCAACCTTTTGAGCCCAAACACCTGAACCGAGGTTCCGAACATTCCTGTCCAGTACACAAGCTTCCAGGCTCGAGCTGAGCTTGGCTAAACGAAGAGTCTTACGAGAATATAATCTCAACATATAACAAAAAAGATATTCTTCCTACGAGCACCTTTATTCATGGTGCTAACACAAGAAGAGAATCTCGTGCATCATCTCTACCTCTTAAGCATAAAGTAATAAAGATAACAAGAATGCAACTTAGGCGATATATCTTGATTTGCATAGGTGTATCTCGCAAACTTGGTCCGAGGCCATATATCTTTATCTCACCAAACTTTGTTTCGTAGAGTGCCTACTCTGTTGATCATCTGATCATTCACTCACCGAGATAGCTTGACTTACCATGCACCGAAACAACTTAACCATGACATTTGCTTGCAAAGCGCCTATAACTCGTTCTTGCACCAAGTTAGGTCATCTTACCTTGCCTTAAATCAAACAACTTAACCATAACAAATTAAACTGCAAAGTGCCTGTACTCAGGTCGTCTTACCTGCCAATAGATAATCAATTTGCCCACAGGGCGCCCACTCAGATAATCTTACCGAGACAGGTCACCTTACCTGACAACAGATAATCAATTTACACACAATGTGCCTGCTCGGATAATCTTACCGAGACAGGTCATCTTACCTGACAATGGAAAATCAATTTATACCCAGGGCCTACTCGGATAATCTTACCGAGACAGGTCGTCTTACCTAACAACAAATAATCAATTTACACACAGGGCGCCTACTCGGATAATCTTACCGAGACAGATCATCTTATCTAACCACAAATAATAAATTTACACATAGGGCGCCTACTCGGATAGTCTTACCGAGACAGGTCATCTTACCTGACAATAGAAAATCAACTTACACGCAGGGCGCCTACTCGGATCATCTTACCGAGGATGCTCGTCTTACCTGACACCAGATAACCAATTTGCACACAGGGAGCCTACTCGGATCATCTTAGCGAGGAAGTTCGTCTTACCTAATCATGGATAAACAATTCGCACACAGAGCGCCTGCTCGGATAATCTCACCGAGACAGGTCACCTTACCTAATCATGGATAAACAATTCGCACACAGAGCACTTGCTCACATAATCTCACCGAGATAGGTCACCTTACCTTGTGCTCGCACATACAGCGCCTGCTTGGATAATCTCACCGAGATAGGTCGCCTTACCTGATCATGGATAAACAATTTGCACACAGAGCACCTGCTCAGATAATCTCACCGAGACAGGTCTCCTTACCTTGTGCTTGAACACAAAGCACCTACTCGGATAATCTTACCGAGATAGGTTGCCTTACTTGATCATGGATAAACAATTCACACATAGAGCGCCTGCTCGGATGATCTCACTGAGACAGGTCGTCTTACTTGGTGCTCACACACAGCGCCTGCTCGGATAATCTCCCCGAGACAGGTCGCCTTACCTGATCATGGATAAAAAAATTGGCACACAGGGCGCCTGTATGGATAATTTCATTGAGACAGGTCGTCTTACCTTGTGCTAACTAATAAACGAATCTCATGCACCACCTTTCAAGAACAATTTTTTTTCATTAGGTGATCTCGTTAAAAAACCCCTTCGAGGGAAGAAGAGCATCACCTAAAACAACATTATTGTTCAAAAGGAAAGCATTAAAGCTAAATACCTTAACTAAAGTAAAAATTGAGATTCTCCACGTTCCACGTTCGAGGAATGACTCCCCCTCTAGGGTCTCTAGCCTATACGCTCCATTCCCGAGCACCTTGAGTACGTTCTCCTTCGATTCTTCAAACTATTCTCGTGGCACTTTCTTGTCATCTTTTGATCGGCTTTTATGGTGATTACTCCTCCCTCGTCAGAAGGCAGTCTGATCCTCATATGGGCTGTCGAGGCTACTACTCTCAACATGTTCAAGGATGCTTGACCTAAAAGCAAATTGTAAGCAAAAGACACGTTAACAACAATATACCTGATGACAATGGTTCTAGCCACGTTTTCATCAGCAAAGGTCGTCCTCAGCTCAACGTACCCTCGTATTTCTACTTGATCTCCCACGAAGCCGACCAAACACCCACCGTATGGCCTCAACTATTATTTATTGCGAGAATGACTAGGGATTGTCTTTCAATGACAAATTCATAACTCGTTCCCTGGTGTAACTTGGTCACATCACTACAGACTCCTCCACAACTTCTCATTGGTTCTACGCAACTCCTCATTGGTTTGCGCGTGCTCCTCGATAGCTAGTCGGGAGGTCTCGAGTTTTTCCATCAAACGTTCCTGCAGAAGCTCTTGCTCAGCTCGAGCTTCTGCTCGTAGCTTTTATTGCTCGACTTTAGCTTCTTGCTGGATTTGTTCCTGCTCTTGTCAGTACTGCTCATTGGCTTCCTAGAGAGCCCTCATTGTCACCATGAGTTGCTATAAAGTGGGGGCATCACTTCCTTCGGATCCCATGGTCCCTGCCTAGCCTAGTGTTCCTCATCACATTGGAAAACTTTCAACATGAATATGGGTGGGATCAGGTTTTATCAGGCCCCACGATGGGTGCCAAATATTCTCGCCGGTTGATTCTGTTGACAAGTTCTACCTTCGGTTTGTCTCCTTTGGAATCTGTTCTACGTCTTTTTTCACTGGAACGTGGCTTCGTTGAAACAGAGGTGGCTCTACCTATTGATCACACTCCGACGATCAAGTCAGTAAAAGCTTTACTAAAATAGATAAGTATTCAGTCTCAGTCTTAGAAACAACGTACCTTTATCGGTGGACTCAAGCCCCTTTTATAACTACTCTTGTAACAACTTTCTCTCATGAGAATCTTATCTCTACTAAAAGCATAAAATAATAACAGAAAAACCACCTGCTAACGGGGCACCACTTATCTTCAGGTGCTAACAACAAGAAAATATTTTGTTTATGTGTGCACCCTTACTCACGATGCTTCTTTTATTTAACAACTTTATCTTTTCAACCAACAACTATTAATTAATATGTAACTAATGTGTTAATTAATATATAACTAACTTACATATTATCACAAGAGATAAAATATCTCTTTATCTTCAGAATAATATGATCACAAATTTAAACAATAATAATTATATCTTTCATCTTCAGAATAATATGATAACAAATTTAAACAATAACTATTATATCTTTCATCTTTAGAATAATATGATAACAAATAAAATATTTCTTGTACCGACTCGTCCTCGATGGGACCCACCAAGGGGCTCTAAGGAGGAGAGTTAGTGTGTTGACCGCCTTGGGCGTCGCTAGGTATGGGCGTCGCCAGGTATGGGCGTTGCCCACCTTAAAGGCGTGACTCGTTATCCTAAGAGCGTGCTTTGGCCCAAATGGAACCACCCCCCGATACCCACGGGTAGGAAAGACCGTGGAAGGGGCGACACAGTGAGAGGCCACGGTACAGGCGTGGAGGCCTCAGGCCTCGGTGCCTCAGAACAGTAATAAAGAGAAGAGAAAGGTGGCTTCAAGGCCATATTCCCAGTAATAGCAGGGAGTGACCTGACTCGTGAAGTACCCATGCATGAGGTGTAGGGACGTGGCAATCCACGCCACCTTTGGAGAACTGCTGGGACAGACACAATTAGGGAGAGGGCCACGTCCCAGGGGTAATCTACGTGCATGGTGCGAGAGGAAGGCTGGGGTACTCCCAGGGCGAGTGACTAGAGGCTGGAGCGCATGAGTTGGCACCCAGGTAGTCATCCCCTACGCCGGATGCACTTCGATGAAGGAAGACTTACACGCTGGGATTTCCCTAAGTTGGGTTCCAGCGTCGTAAGGCCTTCCACGTAGAGTTGCGCTTAAGAATAATATGATAACAAATAAAATATTTCTTTATCTTTTATCTTAACTAACTTTTCTGGGCTGACCAACATCTAGGTCGAGCTCATGACCCATCTCTTGGGCACAAACACCAAACTGACCTCTCCCAAATACCTGGACCGAGGTCCTGAGCATTCCTGTCCAATACAGTTACTATTGCTACTTCCTAAGGAAGAAATGTAATATGAGGAGAGACAGAAAAAACATGTATAACAATAATGACATAAAGAAACAATCCCTTCTTATTTTATCATAAGCCATTTTTAACCATATAAAGGAGATGAGTTTATAGCATTATACAAAGCAAGTGTTCAATGCCATAATATTATTTTAATCTTCTGTAGTCTTATATGTTTATGTTGTTTTCATTTTAGTGCTTATATAACACTAGACATGCCCGCCAAAGCAATCTAGATATATTGCTCTGTTTGCTTTTGTGTTAAATGTTAAATAGTAATTAACTCTGGCATTTTCAGTTTGACAGCTTCTAGAGAAGTATGGGATAGATCTTAAACAAATTGGTCGGCCGGAAGTAGGTAGTGAGACTGTGATTGACAAAAGCAAATCCATAAAAAAATTCCTAATGTAGATCTTTGAGGTATGGTTTCAGTGTCAAACTGCATGGATAGATGATTCTCTTTGTTAATGTAAATTGACTTTCTTCACCACATAATGGTAGTTTACAAATTCTTAACAGTCAATGTTGGGTATATCATCTAAAAGAGAGCATAGCTGAAGTGTTTCATAACTAACTGGGGTCTTTTCTTTAATTCTATACCCTGGTACCAGCTTTTGCATTTGAATGCCATTAAGTAATGTTCCACTATCTCGAATATAACAAGTATTGCTAATAATCAAAATTGTGGTTATGTTAATGACTTTGTTAGCTTTTTAGTACAATATTCATTTTTTTTGTCTGAAATACGCATAAACATGGAAATACCGATATCGAGGGTGTTGATTCAACAAATGCATGCTATGGAGGAACTTGTGTCAATTGAGTGGAGAGTAACTCATGTTTCCCAATCCCTTTTAAATGTTCTATTTTTAGAACAACAAGTTATGAAGTCAAATGCATATCCTATATTCTGTTGTACCGTGATGTCAAGTTAGTCTCCACTGAACGCTGTTGCCATGCTAATTGGTCCTGATGCTCCCATTGCTTTTGAAAGCAAATTGAGGGGAAGTCATATGGCTCATGCCTATGACTTTTACAAGCCTAATCTTGCCAGCTTATATCCAGTAAGTTATCTTTGGACTATGGGATCTCATGCTTTGAAAGCGTATTTCCATTTTCTCCACCTCCAGTGTGAAAGAAATCATTCAATTTTCTTTCCGTTTTAGAGAGTGCTACGAGGGATGACATCTAACTGCGTCCATTCTTTCCGTTTTATAATTTTATTGTTTTTATAATTTTACTACTATAATTATTATTTATGATTTTATTATTATTTTTATATTATAATGTTATAAATTTATTTTCATTATTATTCTCGTATAAGATTTTATTATTTTTATTTTTATGGTTTTCTAATTATTATTACTATTTTATATATTTATTTTAACTATATTATTAGTACTATTTAAAAATGTCACGTAAAATAATCTATGGAAAATATTATGTAAAAATAAATTATTCTTAAATGTTAAAAAATTAAATATTTACCTTATAGTAAACTAATCTTGTAGGTTTCAAGCATAAAATTGTAAGAATTATTAAAGGTTTCATTCAAGAAGAAAAAGGTTTCAACAAGATTAATATAATCCTAGAACTAATTTAATTAATGAATTTTTATTTTAATCTTATTCAAGTTTCAAAAGTTTAATCTAAGATTAGTTTAATCTAAAATCTTAGTAAAACAATTCAAAGATTTATTCTATCAGAAAAATATTTTAGATAATTAAATAATTAAAGATATCTTTTTAATATATTTGAAAACTAAATTCTTTAAAAATGTAAGTTTAAAGAAGTAAAACCATTTTAAAATATTTTTAATCTTAAATAATCCAACATTTCTTTAATTACATTTTCCTGAAGTGTTATATTTTTCCTATTCTTTGTTAGAATTAGAGGCCTTAAACAAGAGGAGATGAATTGTTTAATGAAAGATTTTCGAAAATTCTGGACAAGAATGAATATTAATGCAGAAGAAGCAATCAGATCAACCAAACAACAAAGTTGTTTTAATTTGATTCCAGAAAATCAATCGATTGTTTTTATCAGCATCTTGAAAATCACAGATCAAACAGTGAGGGAAAGAGAGATTTAACACACAAGGATTATATTGGTTCACTCTTAACCTGAGCTACATCCATTTCCAAGAAACCCCTGGGTATTTCACTAAGCTATCAAATACATATTACACAACACAAGCACGAAAGAGGTGATCTTGAACCCTTCAAGAACACTCACCCTCTTTGAAACACAACCACTACAGGTCAGAACATCCTCTAACTGTAGACACTAGTACTTTACACCTTTACAATATGAATTGAAGAACAACAAAGAATATGAAGGATCACACCTGATACAAAAATGAATACAGCAGATCCTACTCCACTCTTAACCAATGCAAAGCTCTTAGCAATCTTGCAATCTTTGAAAAACCTTTTTGATCTTTTGTAATCTGATCTCTGTGTGTGTAATTAGAGATTCAAAAACTAGTTATATAGCCTAAAAAATAGTCGTTTCAGACTATCAATCTGGGGCCAAAACAGATTTGAAATAAGCAAAAACAGTTTTAACAAATTTAACCAATTTTATTAACTTTTCAAAAAAAAATCAACTAATTGAAAGTGCGAATCAATCGATTGAATTGGGTTTGATTGTGAGGTCAGCCAATTTTAGCTTTTTCAAAAGAGTTTTATGCAACAATTTAATCAAAGTAAAGCAGCATATAAACCAAGTTTTAAAGCAGAATATAAGCACAACACAAACCATACAAACCATAAACTTATCCCCCTATTTGTCTTCACAAATAGACTCCGAAGGGATAGAAAACAACATTAAAAAATAGAAAAAAAAATTGTTCAGATGATAAACCAAAAATAGAAAGAAAGCTTAAAATTTTCTTCAATCTTTTTGGCCATATTGCAACTCAAATAGCTGGTTTTGCATAGCTTCAATCTTCTCATCCAGGCTTTGAAACTTTGCCACGCAAAATTCATGATGAGCTCTTTAATCATGTGCAAAGTTGTACAACCTATTCACCACAAGCCTTTCAAATGGAGACATGGATGTGATTTGTTCTTCCATGTTTATATTAATTGGACCAGCTTCTTGGACACCAACAAATTCATTTCCAGTAGCAGTAGCTTCCCCTTCATTCTCTTCTCTAATGTGAGCTCCACTTAATGAGCCAACTTCACCATCTTTGCTCACCCATATTTTGCCAATCTTGGTAAATCCCATTTTACTTAAGGACCCATTGTTGATTTCACTTGAGGTTTTGACAAGTTCAGATTGTTCTCCTTCCAGATCCACTTCAAAATAGTTCAAAAATGTAGTGATTAAGACGGCATAAGGGTAATGGTAGTCTCTTAACCTTATTGACTTTTGCATATGCTCCTTGATGATGTGAATCTAGTTAATCTTCACTTTGTTCATAATACAGTAGATGAGCACAAGGTCCTCTTCAGTTAGTATTGAATGATTGTTGCCTCTTGGGGTTAACATCCATGAAATAATGAAGGTAATAAGCCTTTCATTCAATTTCAACCCTCCCACGGAGAAATTGCTCACTCTTGATTGAGGATTCTTTAAGCATCTTTTGTAGAACTGCATCTTGTTGAACTCATCAACAACACCTATATTTGCTTTGTTGAACCTCAAATCAGCATGTTTTAAACCAGTGATTGCAATCCAGACTTCATGAGTGATCTCCATATCCACCTCTTTCACATGTGAACAAATATTGTCACCAATGATTCGGAAATTAGTGTAGAAGACTCTTACCAAATCTGGGTAGATGTTCTCAGACATTTCAAGGAACCTTTTCAGCATTTGTTCCTTCAAAAGACTCCTCACTTCCATGAGTTTTTGTTCCTTCAACCAGTTGAAGGTGACCAGCTTTGGATTGTTGATCATCTTCCTACTTGTTTCATGGAGATACTTCTCAATTTTCTCATCCTTTCTTGAGAACCATCCTTCCAAGCGCCCACCTCTTTTCACACCACGAGTTTTCATTCTTTTGGAGGAGGGAGGTGTGGAATCCATGGTGGAAAGAGGAAATAATAGAACCAAATAGAGGAAGAAAACAAATTTGATATGAAGATAGAGAAGTAATCAATGAGTTGATTCTGTGAAGAAAAACAAATGCGCAAATATGGTTAGTAGTAAAAGAAGTTACACAATTTGGCTTTTAGTGGGTTGACTTTATAAAAAAAAAAAGAATTTGTTCATAGAAATAACTGACCAACATCAGCTTTGACCAGAATTCACATGACCAGCACATGGAGAATTGACTAGTCATAAAAACACTTAAATTTCCAAGAGTTATAGAATATATTCCCTTTAAGACTAAGAATAACTTCTAATCAGGTTATTTTCAAAGCAATAATAAATGCGACTTTGACCCAATATTTTTTGTAATTAAGAGAAACAGTTGTACCAAAAAGGACAAGGTTTCAAAACAGCTTAAAAGAAAACTGACAGAGTAAAAATAATCGGTTGTTTCGTAAAAACAATCGGTTGTTTTTTTGCACCTGAAAAAAACTTCACAAATTAAAAAGGACTTTGGCAGTGTTAAACAAACATTTTAATGATTTCATAAACCATAAAGCAGAGATATTTTTCACAACAGATGTACACAAGAGAAACAACTCAATTAATGTCTCATCAAATCATAATGAATTAAGTACACATATAGAGAGATAAGAGTTTCAATATTTGAATGTTTAACTCTTGTGGCAGTAGTATTATACATCACATAATGTATTTGTTCATAGGATTAGCCATCAAAGCTTCCACACCAGATTTCTTTTTCAATTGAGGCACCATCATTTTCATCAAGAAGTCTAAGCATTCATGAACTCTTACAAGATACAAATGTTAGCAGAAAAGATTTTGTCCCTTTTTGAATTTAGGTCCATTTGAGTTAAATTGGTTATAAGAACCCTTAAGATTCTTAGGAACCCACTTTAAAATACCCCTAGGAACAAAAACTTTCCTCACTTTACAGAATTTGACAGAATGACCCTTTCACATACAGTAGAAGCAAGAAACAACTGGTTGTTACGAATTTTCAATCGGTTATTTTTCTGTAATGGTTGAAAATGGTTTTGAAATGTCATTGGTTTTTGCTCTGTGGATTAAAACCAAGTCCAGATTTTCCAAAGACAGTCTCAAAGTTGGATTTTCCTTTAGAAAGTTTATCCACATTTTTCATAAGATAATGAACTTTCTTTTGAAGAGATTCGCAGTTTTCACAAGAAGTAGAATCACACTTGCAAAAAGAATTTTGATAAACCATTTCCAAGTTTTCAAAATAACTTTTTGAATTGTTTAATTCTTCTTCCAAGATTTTGACTCTATTTTCCATCCAGTTGTTTTTACTTTTATACTGAATGCTCAAAAGGGTCAATCTATAAGCTTCTTTATGAGTCTCCTTAAAGGCCTCAAGAAGTTGATAGTAATTTTCATCATCAATGGAAGAGTTTGTACTTACACTGCTTGATGTAGATTCTTCCTTTGCCATCAAACACAAATTGATTTTTTTAACTTATGAAGATAAGCCAGAAGAAGACAAGTCATTGTCTTGCCAAACAATTCCACTTGAACCTTCATGAGTGCTTTCAAAAGTATCCCACATATCCTTTGTTGAAACACACTTTGAAACTCTGAAAAACTCATTAGCATCAAGAGCATATATAATAATATTTTTAGCAATGCAATCAAGTTAAACCTTTTTACTTTCACTCTTAGTCCATTGGGACCAAGGTTTTTCAGAGAAAACTTTATCTTTTTGACATATAGGAATAAAAGGACCATTTGTGATAGCATTCCAAATTTTTCTAAAATCAAAAGATTCAACAAAAAATTTCATTCTAATCTTCCAGAGTTGATAGTTTTCACCACAGAACAAATGTGGTTTGTTTATAGAAGCACACTCCCCAAAGGGTAGTTTATCGGCCATGTGAAAGAAATTTTTGAATCAAAACTTGAGTAACTTTCAAGCACTTGGCTCTTGATGCGAATTGTTAGAATTAAGGGCCTTAAACAAGAGGGAGGTGAATTTTTTTATGAAAGATTTTTGTAAATTCTAGACAAGAAATTAATGCAGAATTACAGAAGAAACAATCAGATCAGCCAAAAACAAAATTGTTTTACATTGATTCCAAAAAATCAATCGGTTGTTTATGCGAATTAACCGATTGATTTTATCAACACTTTGCAAAAACACAGATTAAACAATTTTAATAGCAGTAAGGGATAGAGAGATTCAACACACAAAGTGATGCAAATCAAGATGAAAAGGAGGCCAACATTCAAGACCAAGAAGAAGATGGAGAAGCCCAAGCCCAAGCCCACTCCAATTAAAAAATCACTAGGAGCATGGCTAGATCCTTGGGAAGAGATTGCCAAATGAAATCTCTCTTTGTAATATCTCTTGTATTAAATTGTAAATAGGATAGGATAGCCTTAGGGAAGTGCCTAAATAGGAAAACAAAAGAAACTATGCATGTAAAGGCACTTTTAGTCACTAGTTACTTAGAAATGGCTAGGAAGGTCACCATTTGGCCTAG
>Ga0123342_1002556_pt1 | contig 30082 bp, 16 predicted proteins | sample Turbeawhitnodule_FD_89960 | JGI IMG/M metagenome (GOLD analysis project Ga0123342, IMG submission 89960) | Root nodule microbial communities of legume samples collected from Mexico - Turtle bean Mexico white nodule | ecosystem: Host-associated > Plants > Roots > Nodule | place: Mexico: Nepantla... | reverse complement strand
ATATATATATATATATATATATATATATATATATATATATATATATATATATATATATATATATATTGTAATGTGGGCTTATAGAAAAATGTGCTTGTTATCTGTTTGAACGTACTACCATTACAAAGAATAAAACAAAAAATATTTTTAGTATAAATTTTCTAGAATACATTATTTTTCTCAATTTAATATGTCTGAAAAAAATCTTTAACCGACATAAAAAAATAAAATGAAATAGAGCAAGTAATATTATTTAAATCAGAATTAAAATTATAAATCAATAATCTATATTTATTCTTATCATAATATTTTATAATAAAATTAATTATAACTTTTGATAAAAATAATATTAAAAAATACGTAGCAACAATTTGTGTCTATATTTTTTATTTAACTTGACAAAAAAACTCAAAAAATATGACGCGGTATGGTCTTAGCTTACAAGTGGCTGGCGGCTGCAGTATATGGTATAATTTTAGGGTTTTTTCTTTATATGGTATAATATTTTTTAGATTTATTAAAATGAGTTTTTTTTATAAAAATAAGTAAGTTCGTACTTAGACAACTATTTTAAAATGAAAAAATTATGCAATTTAGTACCATTTTTTGTTTTTAATAAATTAAACTATTATTATTTTATTGATCTTATTATAAAAAATGTGACTATAACTTTAGTATTAATATATATATTTTTTATTTTTACAGAAATCGTGTATAATGGTACAATTTCTTTTAATTTTTAAATGAAAGTCCTGCATTAAGGCAGGATTTTTTTTTATTTGTTTTTAAAGTGGTTATTTTTTATTTTATTAAGTAGAAGTCGTGAGTTGGATCATGAGTTTAGGTTTTTAATTTTTTTTTAAGAAGTCGTGGGTTAGATATAAATTAGAAATATGTTTTTTTATTTGTTTTTAGAAGTCAGAAGTCGTGGGTTGGATCACGAGTTTAGTATATAGTGATTTTCTTTTTAAGTTTATGGTGTTATTTTTGTGGGGAAAAATTGTATTTAATATTTTTTTTTATGTATTTTTATTTTGTAAATGGTATTGTATTTTATTTAGAATTAAATACCTTATTTGTATTATAAGGTGAAATTAATTTTTTGTTTTTGTTCAAACTTTAAACCATCGAAGTATTTTTGGTAAGAAAATAAGCATACAACATTAATTTTCTTTTTTGATGTCAGAGTATATGTTGAAGATGGGAAGCTTTGATGTATCAAATCCTCATGAAGTCTAAAACTGTGTTGTGTTTTAGGTTTAGGTTTTGTTATGGGGTTTAGAATCTTTGTAAGATCAGTCTTGATTCTCAAACAAAGCTTAAAGTGTTTTTCCATGCAAAAGGGAAAATAACCGATTAAAGTTTTGAGATAATCGTTTGTTTGTCACTTAGCTGGCAAAGGTGTTTTAAAACTGTTTTTTGAATCAGTTGTATAACTGTCAAAACCATTCAACCGGTTAAATCGCAGTTTTAACCAATTAAATGTAAGTTTTCATAACAGTTTTTTGAAAACCTGTTTTAACTTATTTGATTGTTCAAATCTGCCTTCAACGGTAGCTTCTAAAGGAATATAAAACTAGTCTCCTTTCAAATGTGGAAAGATTAAAGAAATAGAAAAGTTTGATACTCTGATTTGAGAGATTACCAACTGTTTGTGAAAAGGTGTTTTACCAAGTTTTAGCAAGATTGCTTTTGAGCTTTCTTGTGATTCAAGTTTTAGCAAGGTGTTTTGTACTATGATTCCAGGTGTTTTCTACCATTGTTTAGTTTCTTGTAATTGTTCATATTACTATTTGTAAAACTGTTGTAAAATCCTGTAAAGTCAGTGTGATTCTGGCTTGAGGTGTTGGCTGTGTGCAAAGAAGGTGAGTAGGCTTTGTGGGATTCAAAGTCACCTCTTTGTGTTGTGTGTTTGTAATCTTTGATTGGTTACATAATGAAATACTCAGTGGTTTGACTGGGGACGGGATGTAGCTCTGGGATAGAGTGAACCAGTATAAACTTTTTGTGTAATTCTCTCTATCTCTTCTCTCCATAACTGTTTGATATTTTCCGTTGTCATAAACAACCAGTTAAATTGTCATTTTAACCGATTATAATTCTGATATATGTTTCTGTTTGGCAATTTGATTGGCCTTCTGAATTGCTTTTCTGAGTTGATTGTTAAAGTTTCATTCTAAGCAAAGTATTTGTGAAAATCTTTTGTAAACAATTCATCCCCCCCTCTTGTTCTAGCCATCGATCCTAATAGTATAGACTATATGTTGACTTCCACGTGGATCGTTTGGTATGGTTTAATGTCGAACGAAGGGAAAAACTTTTAAGGGTACTTTAGCAAGAGACAAAACTGTTGAAGATTGGCTTTGATGTCTCCAAATCTATGAAGATTGGTTGAAGGCTTTGTTGCAGCTTGTGTGTGTGGATTCTGGAAAGTTTGCATTTGTAATCTAGTCTTAGGATCCAAAGTTGGTTTAAATAAAATCCTTTTGAAAAAAAGAGTGTTTTCCAAAGAAGAGGAAAAAAAACCTGTTGTTTATCGTTTCAATCGGTTGTTTTACACTTAATGTTTTTGAAACAGGTTTTAACAAAGCTTGAAATTGGTTGACCTTGTTGTCAAACCAATTCAATTGGTTGTTTCAACATTTCAACCGATTGTTTTTTGAAAATCCTTAACAGAATTTGTTAAGTTTGGTGAATATGTTTTAATTGATTAAAAACTGATTTGACTTTTGCATTAAATGTTTTTGGAGTTTAAATAATTTGTTTTACACTCCTCATGTTATGATATCATATTAAATCTTTCAAATCAAATTTTCTCCAAGATTTGTTTCAAGCTTTGAATTTTGCTAAATAGTGGCATAAGATTGCTTTGTAACTTTTGAATTCAATCTGTATCAGGTGTGATCATTCATTTTCTCTCTTGAATTGTAATTTTGTGAAAACGTGTTCTGTGCAGATCCAGAAGGTTCTGTGATCTGTGGTGTGTTGTTTGCCAAATGAGGTGTGTGTTTTTTAAGGGTTCAAGATCACCTCTTTGATGTGTGGTTTGTAATCAAGGTTATTGATTGTTTAGTGGAATACCAGTGATTTTTTGGGACGGGATGTAGCTTTTGGATAAGAGTGAACCAGTATAAATCTGCTGTGATTCTTTCTGTCCTTGATCTCATTTAAATCGGTTTTTATTTGTTTTTATTAACTTTTGATAAAAATAACGATTGAATTACATAATAAAACAAATTTGTTGTTAGTTTTTTTCATTTAAATTTTTAAAAAATTCCACACTAAAATAAAGTTACAAGTGTGAATAAGATTAATAATTGAAAAATAATTAGAATTTAATTTATAAATTTATGTTGTTTTATTTAAATTTATGAAACTAAAGTCATTTTAATTTAATCTTATATTTTACTATGTAATTTATTTAAATTTGTTTTTATCTTTCTCAAAAGACTAGTTTTGTTTGCAATAACTAATGGTTTACTGTGCTTTAATTACTTTGATTATACTTCAAAATAAAAGTTTATGAGTTTTAATTTTTAATTAAATAATATTATTCAAATTTTAAAAAATATTCACGCATATATATCTGCATCTATACAAAATTCTGCGAATATTTTTCAGGTGGATATTGGACTTATAATGAGACCAATAATAGATAATGAATATGGATGAGGTTTTGTTTCATATAACTTATTAAGATAATTTATGTTTTAAATTTGATCTAATCTAAATCTTTGATAGGTCTCCACAATATTTGAATTCATTTTAATGATTCTAGCTGAAAACCATAACAAAACAAAGATTGATGAACTAAAATTGGTAAAAAAAATATATTATTGAAAAAATTAAAAGTAAAAAAAAGGTTAAGAAACCTAAATTAGTTAATAAAGAGAGAGATTAAAAATAAATTTTGTTGAAAGATAATAAACTAAAAGTAAAATTTGTTAGTGAAAATCTGGTTATCGCAAAAGGCATTTTTTTGAAGATCTCAAAGTGAAGATAGAAGAGGATAAACGCGTAGAAATCTTTGAGATTGGTTCTCAACCTCCGCCTCCTTTCTCTTTTCTTATTCTAAATATTTTTTGTTATCCTAGGTATTTTCTAAGAAGTTCCTATTATATCTTGAAAGACTTGTGCGATACACTGCAAATAAGCCTTTACGGATAATGATCACCCATATCTCAAAAAATAGTATTGTCCGTGTTTTAAAATCTTATTTACTAAAACTTAATATATATATATATATATATATATCACATTAAATTTATAATCCACTTTACAAGTCATATAATCCTAAATATGTGACACTTCATCACCTAAGTGTATAGCAAATACTAAATTCATTAAAAAAAATGTTTAGATACTAGGTAAAATATTTATTTGATAATTAAATAAAAAATTAAAAGTTGAGTGATTAAAACCATAGTTTATCTCTACATTTATATCAATTAACATATATTTAAGAATGTCAAATCACTTTTTTCAAATATAATTAGTAAATTGTAACACAGTGTTTGATCAACAACCAATTATTTTAAAGACGATAACAGTGTGGAAGGAATTCGTAAGTGTCAATTACATTCTCGAGTTTTTGTTTTGATAATACTTGCTTTTGACTTTTATATTATTTTTTATTACGTGCAACTTTTCTTCAATTGAAGTCTCCAATTTTGAATTGCACCAAAGTTCAACTAGATATTCTTTGAAATTAATATTTGACTTAAAACCCTAAAACTGTTTATAATTGATTATAAATATAAGGAAGTTCAATTTACCAAATGAATTGGTATTATTTTATATTATTACTTTAGTTATTTTTTATACTGATATTTTTATAAATAATTATTCTGTATAAAAAAAAGTCAAATATTCACTTATTCTAATCAAATCCCAAAGAAATAAAAGTCAAATATGAAACTATTATGCAGTTTATATATTGATTTCGCCTAAAGTCAGCACGCCGCGTATGAAGTACGTTATATTGCTTTTCACTTTTGTGTCTCTCAGAAGGTGACACCTGTATTCTGGACCACCTTTTTAAAACCATCATAAATAGTAACAACATAAACAAAACAAAGTTGTTTCCAGAAGCAAACCTTTTAAAAAGTTGAGGTTAGGAATGAGATTTTTTGTTCAGAATAAAACTAATTGAAAAATATCCTACAAACTCACCTCCAATTTAATTAGAACAATGCCTATTTATTATGTAGGAACATCAATAGTATCAATTCAAAGACAGGGTTAATTTGTTTAATGATAAAAGTGATTTAAATGATAAATATGAATATTTTATTACTTTAAGTTAAATTTTTTTGAATAAAAAAAATTAACTATTTAAATTTTATTTTATATAAATTATTAATTTTAAAATATTTTTTCTCTGTCTTTTTTTATATTTTTCATATAATCATTATATTTTCATAGATTCGAGTTTGTCTTAAAGACTATAGTAGAGATTCGTTTTTGAATAATTTTTTTTCTTATTTTTTAGAGTTGATTTTTAGGGGAAGAGTGGCATGTGTTAGGGTAGGGTGAGATTTTTGGGAAAAAAAATCAAATTATGTTAGTTTAGGAGTATATGATATGTTTAAAGTATTTTATATACATGTTACCGAATAGTAAAATTAAGAGTTTAAACTTGATTAAGTAAAGTTAAAAAGGTAAATAATTGTAATTGGAGTTTAGGGTTTTAAAAATATAAATAATTACGAGACTTTTAAAAATATAAAGAAATCGCTCTCAATAAAGTAGAAAATTATGAGAAAAAAATTAATATGTGGAATCAGAATTAGGATCCTAGAGTCGGTTATATGTAAGCAAGATGTTAGTACTCTTGAACGTTCATCGTAAGACAATACCTCTAATTAAATATATGCAAATAGTATGATTATTTTTTCTCTAGTGATTCTAAAGACCAAAATGATATTTTGAAAAAATTATAAATATTTTTATTTTTTATTTTTCTTAATAATTTTTAAGATTTTTATGTTTTTTATAATTTACAATATTTAGAGTATAAGATAATGCACACAACTATGTTAAAGACTCATTATGAATTGTACAATGTGAAGAGTATAAACTATACATCGATATTATTGATATGTAATTTGAAAAAAAAAACTTTATCAAAGAATGGTAGCAAGTAATAGATGATATAAAGGATTTGTTCTTTTTGGTTGACTTGCTCGCTGATTGACTCTGATGACAAGCTTTAGCTTCGTCTGTTTCTTCACGAATCTGTCTTATCTCTGGCTGCTCTGGAACGTAGCTCCGTTGAAACAGAGGGGACCCTACTTGTTGATTGCACTCTGACGATCAAGTCAGTACATGACTTATAGAATTTAAGAAGTAGTCAGTTTCAGTCTTGGAAACAGCGTACCTTTACCTGGGGTCTCAAACCCCTTTTATAGCTTACCTCTTGTAACAGCTTTCCATCACGAGAATCTAATCTCAACTGAAAGCATACTTAATAAGAAAATATTATGTTCAAGGGTACACTCTCACAATGCTGCAACAGAACTGAATCTTTCCTCCAGGGAGTGCATAAAATAATAACAGAATAACCAATAGGGCACCAACTCATGTACCAACATCAGGGGTTCATTATGCTTAAGTAGGTACCCTCTCCGCGGTGATACACTACTTTTCATTATACATGTAACCTAACCTCTATGTGTCCTAAAACACATGAGCTTAAGTTTAAAAGAAAAACACTTACTTGACCTAGACCCCATACACACTAAGCAAACCCCTAAGTCCACAATTACGTGCGAAGGATTACCTTAATTATACAAAAATGGACTTATACATACAACTGGGGCCCAATTACATGACTTGCTATTCTGACCCAAGAGCTGAGCTGACCTGGCTACGCCATGTACCAAGATCCGAGTGTTGAGTTCTGAACGCTCTGGTCCAGGATACATACAGTATTAAATATCATGTGGGTCATATAAATATCGACAATTTACTTAGACGTAGCTTAAAAAATATATACTTTTTTTTTATTTTCATTTAAAACTCAAAAAAATGTTGGTGATTGTATATGTAAATAATAGGTAGTAGAAATGTTGGGACACCCGAGTGAGCTGAGGATTTTCAGAAAAATGGTGTGGATGAAAAACGAGAATGGCAAATAGAAAAATTTATTGGCCAACTGAATGGATTTATGCTTTTGTAAAAAGATGGTGCAGATATAAAAAGCAGAAGTGGAAAATAGTAAAACTTCTGGGCCAGGTGAATGGCCCCAGGACTTGTTTTAGAAAAGACGGTGTGAATATAATAATTATGAGTGGCGAATAGTAAGACTGTTCAGATAGCCCAATGGGCCCAGCATTTTTGAAAAAAAGATATCGATAAAAAAAAATAGGGAAATTCTTCCTGCACCCAACCCTTTTGAACCTGCACCTACACATATTTAAATTTCCGAAAATGCCCTTAATTATGGAAATGAAAGTCAAGAATTAAAAGTAATACATTACGGAAAAGTAGATCTGAAAGAGATTATTGTGTTACAGAAATAAAAATTTGTAATAAAATCCAATTCTGGAAAAGAAATTTCATAATAACTTTGCTATGGAAATATATTTCAGAAAAGGGAGCCTGGAATGTATTTTCATTTGTACGTCCATTTTATTTAAGGGCATTTTCTTTATTTCGCATTGAAATTGGGTGCATGTTCAAATTTGATTTGGTGCAGGAAGTAATTGCAAAACCTTAGTGGCAAATATTAAACTTCTGGGCTAACTGAATGGATCTAGAAATTTTTTAAACTGATGGTGAAAAGAAAATTAAATGGGCTGAAAGGAAAAGGGCCGAAAGTCTTGGAACAAACATATGGTGTAAAATAAAAGCAATTGAATTACTTACTATGTCATATCAAATTTCAACTTGCACCTTATTCCAGTCTAAAACGACGAAAATGCCCTTGAATAAAATTAAGATGTGGGTAAAAATACATTCCAGACTTTTTTTTGGAATATGTTTTCAAAATTTTTGTTCTAGAACATATTTTTTTTATTCTAGAATTATTTTTTCAAAATGATACTTTTTAATTTTATTTTGAATTTTTTTCCTAAAACTTAATAATCTCTTTCGAATCTGTTTTCTAGAATAAAGGACATTTTTGAAAATTAAAAAATACGTTGGATGAGATTCAAAAAGTTGGGTGTAAGGAGAATTTTGAACCCAATGCTGAAACCTAAAAACCAATATGAAAAGAGGCCTGACAACCCAATACTGAATTGTTCCAGATTAACAGTGAACACCACATACACAAAATAATTAGCACTGCATTACATATTCACGTAACAATTGCCCATTCTAAAACAACAAATTTGACCTACATCAAAATAATTAAAACATGGTTCTATAAATATTTAATTTCATACATGTGTTGACATTAAAGAATGTATTAGAGATTCCATATCCTAAAAATATATAAATATTTTTAATAAATTAATTTTATAAAATTAAGTTAAATTTAAAATTCTATATCTCTGTTCAGAAAACAAAAAAGAAAAATAAGTGTCCTCCACCAATTAATCCATAAATGGAAAACTAGTTAACAAAAACACCGTGAATCCTTTTTTTTTTTAGATTTAATTATTTTTTTGTCCTATTTTTGGGATCAATATTTAATTCAATATAGTGGTTTTTAAAAAAATCAGGTTCAATTTGGTCCCTTCCGTTAAGTTTTCATCAACGACGTTAACGAATGATGGTGTGACGCACACACTACACACGTGGATGAGAGAGAAAAAAAAATCAAAAAAAGGATGAGAGAGAGACATTCCACGAGTACATCAATCAATAACGTTGTTGGTCAAAACTTAACGAAAAATATTAAATTGAACCTTTCAAAAAAGCTTGGGACCAAATTAATTTTTTTAAAAACTATTATATTGAATTGAATATTGAACAAAAGCAAGGATATAAAAGATAATTAAATTTTTTTAATGCAGATTTCTCCAAATCAAGTGCTGCTGCCATTGCACAAAGTTCAATAAACTGAAAAGCTCTACCCACACCCACAGATTTTCCAAGGCAGTTATTGCCAAATTTTCACATGATAACATAACATATATCTCTCATCCAAATAAAAACTAAATATCCATGCAAAAGATAAAACATGCAGCATAAATCCTACCCACCTACGAGTATGAGCCCCCAAAAACTGGTACAGTAATCGCGTAAGAAAAACAATCCCAAACGCAGCCAGTGCCAATAGAAAAAAGCCATGACCATGCACTATTAAGATGCACCCAGTAGATATCATTACACCTAGGTACATCCTGTAGTATGATTGAGGTTATATTACGTATTTTCCAGATGATTTAGATGTAATGTTAGGTTATACTTTAGACTTCAAGGTTAGAATCCAAGCAAGGAATATGTGCATCAATAAGGAAAGTTTCATCTGATCACGAATTTAGCATTTTAAATGTCTACTTCAGTTAACGGAGATAACAATGAATTCAAATTTAGTATAATAACTGTACTGACTAGTAATCGGGCCGACTAGTAATCGGGCGTCGTTGACCACTCGTAATATTGGTGCCACGTAAGCGGGTCCTACGAGCGGCGTGAGCCGGTATCTCGCAAAGCACGTGCGCCAAGGTGCCAAAGAGTGGTCAGACATCGATCATCAGGATGTATCGACGTGCCACTAGACAATGTGAAGAGATCGGACATCGAGAACCTAAACAGTAGAACTGGACTACGAGAGGTGGATCCCAGACCACACACCAGTTATCATTAAGGGAGAAGCCTAGATCACGAAGACCCATGCGTGTAGAGTGGATGACACGTTCAGGCGTAACACAAAGTATAGAGCCACTGGAAAGACATGACCTGTGAGGGTCGCGTTCCAGGGGTGAGCTGCACGCATGGCGCGTGAAACATCTAGGGCACTCCCAGAGGCGGGTGACCCCAAAGGTCAGGTGCACGAGGAGGCACCCAGGTGGTCACCCCATCAGAGGTTGCACTCCAGTTAGGGACCCCACGCGCTAGGTTATCCTAAGAGTAAGGTAACAACAGTGTTGGACGGCCCGCCCCATCAGAAAAGCCCATTTCGGGTAAAGAGGAAACCCTAGTTTCAGTTTATAAATATTAAGGTAACAAACTTGGCAAGGTACGCTATTCCCTTGCGCCGCTTAACACACACAGTGACAATTACACAATTTTGGTGTTTCCTAGCCCTAGTACTGACTTGAGCGTCGGAGTGCAAACGGCCTCTAGGGCGTCCCTTGTCTTTGTGTTTTCAGGCATTCATCACAGGAACGACATGTGCAAATGCAAAGATTCTGGACGAAAGAGTGACGTAGGCGCACGAAGGCATTTCGAGTCAACCGGCAGGAACATTTGGCGCCCACCGTGGGGCACGATACAAAACACTGTCCCACCAGCAAGAACCAAGAAGATCCAGGAGATGAGAAGTACGAGGCAAGGACCTGTTGCACCAAACGGGGGTGAGGGCATCACCCTACAACAGGTTATGGAGGCGATGCGAACCTTTCAGGATGAGATAGCCGCGTCGAGAGAAAACCAAGAACGCATCCAAGCTGACTTGGTAGCGTCGCAAGCTACGAGCGAAGAACTGCGTCGTTCAAACGAGGAAATGCGCAGAGATCTGCAAACCCGCGCAGGTGAGTGTGAGGGTGCAGATCAGGAGCCTATGACACCACCCAGAGAGTTCCCAACACCATTCTCACAAGAGATCGTGGATGTAGCAATACTAGCCACGCTCATAGGGCCCAAGGTGACCTTCACTGGGATAGAAGACCCGAAGGTCCACCTCACGGCTTTCCATACACAGATGATGCTAGTTGGGGGGCTCCGATGCGGTGCGATGCAAGCTGTTCATGAGCACTTTGGCAGGAACAACGATGGACTGGTTCATCAGCCTCCCTGATGGCCATGTAACGTCATTCCCGCAACTCACAAAGCTGTTCAGGACAAAATACATCGCGAATCGAGCTCCCCCGTCAGTCTCTTATGATTTCTTTGAGGTAAGACAGTATCAAGGAGAGTCTTTGTAGGAGTTCCTCCACCTCTTTGGAGTGCAAGTGGTGAGGTTGAACCTTAAAGACAAAAAGATGATGGTGTACGCATTCAGAAAGGGCATTGTGCCAGGACCCTTCAGCGAGTCACTCATCCGAAACCATCCCAAGACCTTCGTCGAGATAAGGCGCCGTGCGATGGCTCATATTGCGGTGGAGGAAGTTAGTGAAAAGCGCACATGCAGAGTTCCCACGCGGCCGCGCGCGACAGGTCGTCCTCAAACCCTAAGGGTTCATGAGGCAACGACAGAGATGAAGACCCTCGTGAAGCAGCAACCCTATCAACCAAAAAAGCCTAATGCTAGGGGACGCGGGGGAGAGAACGTGCCGCCAAGGCACGACTTCGTGGTAGAATTGAAGGACCTCATCGCTATCCCAAATGTAGCTGAGAGGCTGAAGGTACCTCCCAAGACCGACAAGAGGCTCGGGCCCAACAAGAACGCCTAGTGTGAGTTCCACCAAGCATTCGACCATCCATTCGCAATTGCTTAGCGTTGGGACACCAGCTAGACGAGTTGGTTAAGAACGGTCTCCTAAGAGATTATTTGCAAGAAAAACAGGGGATCGAGGACATGGTGGCAATAGGGGGTGGCCCGGGGCATGAAGTCCCCGTACACGGTGAGGTCCACACCATCGCAGGAGGGTTCTCGGGAGAAGGCTGTACCGCTTCTCAGCGGATGAGATACGCACGGACGGTGATGTCGGTAGAAGCACAGAGGACCGACGACGCCTTTGACGTCGATCTGGTCTTTACCAAGGCCGACCTTGAGGACGTTGTCCCCCATGACAACGATCCCGTGGTGATCTCAGTTGTAACCGCAGGAAGAAAGGTGCACCGTGTGCTAGTAGATCAGGGAAGCTCAACAGACGTAATGTTCTGGATGACTTTCAACAAACTGCAACTATCCCCCGACATGCTAAGGCCCTATGGCAGCTGTCTCTATGGTTTCGCAGGAGACCAGGTAGAGGTGCACGAATACTTAGAGTTGAGGACCACCTTCGCGGATGGCATCACATCACGTACGGAGAGCATTAGGTACCTTGTTGTCAATGCCTCCTCTGCTTATAACATGTTGTTGGTTAGACCAATGCTGAATAGGTTAGGGGCGGTGCCGTCAACAAGGCACATGAATATGAAGCTACCGGATTTGACAGGAAAGGTGATTATCATCAAATTAGATCAGAAGGAGGCCAAGAGATGCTACGAGAACAACCTCAAAACAAGGAGAGAGATATCTATCGTCACTAGTGGTCCACCATACACTGAGGAGGTCCCCCAGCTCGAGGTCAGTTGCACCGAACCTGACAGGACCGTAGTAGAAATCGCCTACGGGACCAAATCTGATCCGTTTGGCAACCCTGGGAAAAGAGAGATTATAGAGAAGGTTTCCAAGCTGAGCAACATCTTGGGCCAAACGACGCAAGGTCTGGTCGAAAAGATAGTAGAGTATAGTTTGAAACCGGACCCCAGAGGCGTTCGGGAGAGAATCAGGGAAGCTTCTGGGTTCCTAGCTCATTGAGTGTGGTACAGAGACAAACCCAGAAAAGCGCGTGGCTGTCTTGTCTGGATTTACACCAGTTGGAGGAGGGGGCGACCTCCCTTACCAAGAGCGTAGAGAGGTGCTCATCAGGTTGAAGGAGTACTTAGCCAGCCCTCCAATCTTGTGCAAACCACAACCAAGCATATCGTTTAGTTGGTGCCCAATGAGGATCGATCAGGCGATCAGTTCAGTCCTTGTGCAAAAACAGGACCACTTTCAAAAACTTATACACAGGGGAAACGGAGTATGCCAAGGACCTGAAGAAAGACACCAGGTACCAAAGAAGGCAGTCTCGCGGGTTTCACGTCAGGTCTCTCCCGTGCGTACCGTTTCTTTCAGAGTAACAGAAGTCCACGGGACGAAGCAGGCAGACTTGAGACACTTAAGCAAATGCCCAATTCCTCGCATATGGAACACGACCAATTTCAAGTTTTGTTTTAGTTAAGCAGTAACGTTGTACATGATACTAGGGGAGACTCTTTTTCCCTTATAATGGTTTTTTAATGAGGTCACCAGACAAATTTCGATTGAAATATTTTCTCGAGTTATGTACAATTCAGTAAAAACTTGTTTCCTTGCATTAGAGGTCTCGTGAGCGGAGAGGTAGGTTCGCACGAGAACACCTCCCCTCTTGAGTGAAAGCGCTAAGGTTAAACGAAGTAGTTCGCGAGATAAATCCTCCTCGCCTTTGAGCGAAGCCGAGGTCAGTTAAAAAACCTGCTTTCCTTACGTTAGAAGTCTCGTGAGTGGAGAGGTAGGTTCGTGAGAGAACACCTCCCCTCTCGAGTGAAAGCGCCAAGGTCAAACGAAACAATTCGCCAGTTAAATCCTCCGCGCCTTTGAGCGAAGCCGAGGTCAGTTAAGAATTTGTTTCCCTTGCGTTAGAAGTCTCGTGAGAGGAGAGGTAGGTTCATGAGAAAACACCTCCCCTCTTGAGTGAAAACGCCAAGGTAAAACGAAATAATTTACCAGATAAATCCTCCGCACCTTTGAGCGAAGCCGAGGTTAGTTGAGAGTTTGTTCCCCTTGCGGTTAGAGGCCTCAAAAGTAGAGAAATAGGTTCGTAAAGAACACCTCTCCTTTTAAGCAAGAACGCTCAGGGAGGAACGACCTAGTTCACAGTTAAAACCCCTCCTCACGATGAGGGGAACATACAACAGAACGCTAGAAGAAACGTCTTGGTGCCAGGCACCATGAGTAAGCAAGTCAAAGAGCAGTTTGCGATTCAGAGAAATGAAAGCAGCTATATGTTTGAGAAAGTAAAGTTTTAAGCAGATAATAAAGAGTTTGTCTGACAACCAAATACAAGTTAAGGAAGGACCCTGGGAACGATTTGCCCGTTTTCAACACAGTTTGATATTGTGAAGAGCGTAATATCCATCCCAAGATGTGCTCAAGCAACTTGAGCAAGAGCATCCCCGAATCTTGCGTCATAAGCATCAAGAACATCTTCTATCAGCTTAGCCTCAGCTTCTTCAAACCTCTTAGCTTGTTGAAGAAGTTCGGCCTCCACTTGAGCCAGTTGTACCTCTCGCTGATGGACCTTTGTTCAAGCCCCGTAATCTTGGACTTGGACAGCTCAGCAGCCTCTTCTAGCTCAAAGACCCGGATCCGCAGGGTTTGAACTCTAGCCTCCAGCTTAGTAACCTCTCGACACTTAGCGTGAAGTTTTTTAGAGAGATATTCTTCAGAATGGCGAAGGCGAGTCAACTCCTATTTCAGTGCAATCTCACGGTCAGCGAACGAACGAGCCAGCAGGGACATTTCCTCTTCAGTCTTGGCCTCTACTGGTTCAACCCTGGTTAGAAGAGCGTTAGGCTGAGCAAGAAGAGCCCTAAAATTGAAGCCAGTCTTTCCCTCGCAGCGGCCTCGTCTAAGTCCATAGTCACCCCTAGTTGGAAGCCTTTAAGGACATGTTGAAGGACAAGGGGCAGCTCGAGGGCAGGAGGAGTTGGAGAAGCGATCGTCCCACCAAGGTCAGGGAGCAGGGAAATGCTGGTCGTGTGATCCAGGGGTGAAACAGAGCGACCGGTAGAAGAGGAATGGGAAGACATCACCGGCGTACACCTGAGCCTTTTGGACGTTGGCCCCTCGGTGGAGTTCTCGTCTAACTCGATCACTACCGCTTTGTAAGGAAGTGGAGTGGGAGACGATTGGACGACGACAAAAGGGACCGCGACTCCAAGAGTGGAAGGAGTGGGCGAAGGCGCGACGGTGGCGGAAGCAAGGGCGTGGTGGCGAGAAGTGCCCACATCCCTAGCAATCTCGCCGAGACGAGCGAGGATATCAGTCAGTTTGACCCGCTTCTCTTCACTCAAAACCATACCTGTCTGCAAATTTCAGAAATACGAGAGAATCACAGAGATGAAACATGTGAATACACAAAGACAGAGTGCGCAAATGCGACATTACGATAATAAGAATCAGCTCCCCCAGAGTTTCAGATTTCTTGAACAACTCGAAGGAAACCCATAAACAGAGGGTGATCGATACAGAGATTAAACAACCCAAACAGTTATCCAGAATCAGAATCAATAAACGAGTACGAACAGTAGTCAAAGTTCGTACCTTCGATCAGATAGCAAGACGATGCTAGAATGTGTAGAGGAAACGTGAGAATGCTTGGGGAAGAAGACGAAGCAATCAAGAGTTTCAGAGAATGATGGAACAGTGATTGGACGCGTGCGTTTTCGAAGTTTAAAGCAAACAGAGAAGCGTAAGCGACGTCAAGCCCTAGCTGTTGATCAACACACGTGCGCACAGATAAGACAGGCCAATAAAGACGTCACTTTGGCGCAGTATTTACGTCCTGTCACACAGAGCCACGTAGGTCACCCAGGAAAAGGACTTAGCCTCTTTGTTGAACAAGTTACAGCTTGAGACTGGGGCCTTGTGTACCGACTAGTCCTCGGGCGTCGTTGACCATTGGTAATGTTGGTGCCACGTAAGTGGGTCCCACGAGCGATGTGAACCGATATCTCGCAAAGCATGTGCGCCAAGGTGCCAAAGAGTGGTCAGACATCGATCATCAGGATGTACCGACGTGCCAGTAGACAGTGTGGAGAGATCGGACATCGGGAACCCAAACAGTAGAACTGGGCCACGAGAGGTGGATCCCAGATCACACACCAGTTATTAGTAAGGGAGAAGCCTAGAGCACGAGGGCCCATGCGTGCAGAGTGGATGACGCGTTCAGGCGTAACACAAAGTATAGAGCCACTGGAAAGACATGACCTGTGAGGGTCGCGTTCCAGGGGTGAGCTGCACGCATGGCGCATGAAACAGCTAGGGAACTCCCAGAGGTCAGGTGCACGAGGAGGCACCCAGGTGGTCACCCCGTCAGAGGTTGCACTCCAGTTAGGGATCCCACGCGCTAGGTTATCCTAAGAGTAAGGTAACAATAGTGTTGGGCCCGCCCCATTAGAAAAGCCCATTTCGGGTAAAGAGGAAACCCTAGTTTCAGTTTATAAATAGTAAGGTAACAAACTTGGCAAGGTACACTATTCTCTTGCGCCGCTTAACACACAGAGTGACAATTACACAGTTTTGGTGTTTCCTAACCCTAGTACTGACTTGAGCGTCGGAGTGCAAGCGGCCTCTTGGGTGCCTCTTGTCTTTGTGTTTTGAGGCATTCATCACAGGAACGGCACGTGCGAACGCAAAGATTCTGGACAAAAGAGTGACGTAGGCACACGAAGGCATTTCCAGTCAAACGGCATGAACAATAACATACTAAACCATATGTCATATGCATATAATTGGTCTTAACATCAACAAACTTACATGTATGATTGCATGAAAGTATCAAGTTCTGATTGCATAGACACTTCACATCACGTTGTCTAGTGATCTCAATCCCTAAAATTTCCCTAGCGACTCCAAGATCCTTCATATCAAACTCGTTATTCAACTCAACTATAGTCTTCTCAAATTTAGACTTACTATTGCTTACTATTAGAATGTCATCAATATAAAATAACATAATCTTTCTTGTCTCCTACCTCAAATCCCTTTGATTACTTCATGTAGATGTCTCCTTTAAGTTTTCATATAAGAATGCAGTCTTAACATCCATCTACTCTTGTTTAAGGTTAATCTCAACAAGCATGACTAACAACATCTGAATGGATCCGAGCTTTACAACAAAAGAGAAAACATCATCATAATAAACTTATTCTCTTTGAGTAAAGCCTTTAGCCCAAAGTCTCGCATTAGTCCTAGAGTGTCATCTTTCTATTTGAAGATCCATTTACAACTAACCAACCTAGAACCCTTAAGTCTATGAACAAGAGTTTAACTATTGTTCAGATGAAATGACTTCATCTCCTCATATATGGCGTCTAGCCATTAAGACCTCTTAACACTAGAAGGTTCATCTTCTAACACCTCATTAGCAACTGCTAAAGAGTATGTGATAAGCTTTGTACAATTATACCTTTTTAGAGCTCTTATCATTCTCCTTATTCTATCTTTAGTCCATTTGTAATCATAAACACGATGATTTTCACCATACGTAGCAAAACGTTTATCTTCTTAAGACACGTCAGTAGTGTTTATCATTATCAGACATACCAGATCATCTATCATCCTCAAACAGTTCTCATCTATCAAAATCCACCTTAATGTTAGCCTTCTCACCATCATGGTTACCTCCAGGCTCATATCCTAAAACTTTTGGCCTATAAGTCATTTCAGTTTCACTAAAGACAACGTCCCAACTAATTATACATTTCTTAAATATTGGCTCAAGACACCATATACATATCCCTTCACACTTTCTAGATCCCCAAGAAACATGCATTTAACAACACGAGCATCCAATTTACCTTGCCTAATATGAGCATAAGCAACAAACCAAATATTCTTATATTATCAAGGTTAAAGGAGTGTCCTAACTACATTTCCTCATGAATATTCATATCAAGAGAAATTAAGGGGAATTTTTTTTATCGAATATGTAGCAGTAGCAATAGCTTCATCCAAAAAAGCCTTTTGTACTCTAACACTTAATAACATGTACCTTATTCGTTCCAAAATTGTCTTATTGAATCTCTTTACTAGGCCATTTTGCTTAAGAGTTCCTGTAACCGTTTGGTGCCTTGCTATATCGTTCACTTTACATACCATTATCAATTATGAACCTTTTCACCATTTTATCGGTTTGATTCTCCACTAGACATTCTAGCTCTTGAAATTCTCAAAGACCTTATCTTTGGTCTATTTAGGGTAGACTCATAACTTCCTCGAATATTCATCAACAATCGACATGAAGTATCTAACTCCAAAGTGTGATGAAGTTTTAGATAGTTCCAAAAGATTAGAATGAATGTAATCAAGGGTTCCCTTTGTCTTCTATTGTCCTACATTAAAGTAGATTTTATAGGATTTATCCTAAATACAATGTTCACAAAATTTCAACCGATATATTTTGTCACTTTAAACTCCATTAAGTCTTTTTTTCTCACACGACCTAACATTTTATGTCATATATCAATCTTGGACAAAGACTATTTTTTCAATAGTAAATGCTTACCAATATACTACGACACAAAAAATTTCACTACAAATAAGGTCAATTCATAATATATAAATTTGTGCAAACCTCACCTTACAAGCTGAATTTGGAAGATTGAGTTAAACTGCATGACATGGTATAATTGCTCTTATTTCAACATGATCTCAAACTATTCAAGCAATTTGGTTTCAAGAAAAAGGTAATTTGCTTCTCCATGGGTTTCCAAGTCACTTCAATAACCACTTGATGAGTGTGAGTGAAAAAAAATATACAAGGAATAATGTAAAACCTAGATGTTAAATGCCATAACTAAAAGGTTATAAAAGAAAAATGAAAGAGGTGATGTAAAAAGTATTGAACAAGGTGTTTTGATGCTTCCAAATATGATTTGAAGACTTGAAGAACCTGCTGTTGTGTTTGTGTGTGTTGTTTAGTAGATTTTGAACTGTCAATTCACATATAGTATTTATCCAAGCTCACTTGATTCTTTATCTCTTTTAAAAGAAGTGTTTTCTATAAAGCTATGAAGTTTTAGTCAATTGTTTTTCAAATCAATCTATTGTTTGACACTTAGTGGTTTCAAAAGGTTTTGAAAAAACTTTGCTTTATTTTATTTTTTGTCAAACTGAAACAATCAGTTATTTCGATAAAATAACTGTTGTTTATGTGAAATCCTTAACAGAAAAATAATTTCAATAAGTTGTTTCTTAAAACAATATGTTGTTTTTCTAACGTAATTCTGTTAAGAATTCCAAACTGTTTTTAAATATTTCTAACTTCTTTTGATTAATGATCTAACAGTTTTAATCACTTCTTTGAGTCTATATAAAAATTGTTTTAAGGAGAATCAAGAGTCTTTGGATCATAGGTTGTGTGTGAAATAGGAACTGGGTTTTCTATACTTTTGTACTACTGCTTCGCAAAGCTTAGGTGTATTCTATTTCCTTCACTTGAATATTGTAAATCAATTTCATAAAGAGTTTTTGGAAACCGAGGTGTTTCCAAAGAGTGTTGTGTGTTCTTAAGGGGTTCAAAATCAACATTCTTGGTGTGATTTTAGCTAAGAAGTGTTTTGTGTTCTTGAAGGGTTCAAGACCAACATTCTTAGTGTGTTTTGTAATCTAGTTTTGATTGCATAGTGAATTCTCAGTGGTTAGTTGATGACTGGATGTAGCTCTTGGTTAAGAGTGAACTAGTATAAACCTCTTTGTATGAATCTCTCTATCTCTTCTCTTATAAACTATTTTGCAACATGTTCATTGTTTTTTGGTATAAACAAATTGTTGTTTTGAAAAAACAACTGGTTGATTTTTTTTATAAAGAACTATAAAACTAAACTTTTATCCAGCTGAACAGAAAATCAATTGGTTGATTTTTTCATAACTTTTCACTCTACTTCCAATCATTGTTAGAATCTTGTGAAAAAAATTCATCCCACTCTTGTTTTGGTCACACATTCTAACAAAAAGGGGAGGTCATGGATTGGATTTTTCAAAATGGATTGGATTTAAAATCCATATCCATTTTAACTAGATCAAATTTCTTTGGATTTTTTCAAATCCATTTAAAATATATTAAATCCATTTTGTCAATTAGATTAAATTCACTTTGTCAAATAGATTAAATCCACTTTGGCAATTAGATTAAATTCATCTCGATCTGGGCCCTGGCTAACTTAGCTTGACATGGGCCCGGGGTCATTTAGCTTGACTTGGACTTTGGCTCACTTGGCTCAACATGAAAGCTAGCCGACTCGGCTCGACATCGACCCGGGCCGACTCGACCCTAGGCCCAGACCAACTCAGCTCGACGGGGTCGGAATCGACCTGGCTCTACATGGGCCCGATGCTGACTCAACCTTGCCTCGAGGCGACTCAGCTCGACATGGGTCCGGGCTGACTCGACTCGGCATCAGCCCAGACCGACTCGCCTCAACATCCGCCCGACCTGACTCGCCTCGACATCGGCAGGGCTGACTAGGCTCAACATCGCCCGGGATGACTAGGCTCGACATCGGTCGGGGCCGACTCATCTCAACATCAGCCCTGGACGACTCGGCTCGACATCATCCCAGGCCGACTCAGCTCAAGATCGGCTCGACATATTCCTCGGCCGACTTGGCTCAACATGGGTTCGTGCTGACTCGGCTCGACATCGTCTAGGGTCGACTCGACTCAACATCGTCTAGGGTCGACTCGGCTTGACATTCGTCCAGGTCGACACGGCTCAACATCGGCCCGATTCGACTCGGCTCGACATCAGCCTGACCTGACTCGGCTAACACCGAGCTGGGTTGGTTGACTAGGCTCAATATTGCTCGGGATGACTTGGCTCAACATCAATCCGGGTCGACTCAGCTCGAAATTGGTCGGGATCGACTCGACTCAACATCTCTTGGGATGATTGGGCTCGACATCAGGGAAAAGAGCCCCTGACCAATTAGAAAAAAAAATAAATAGAAACAAAGTTTCAATGAAAGGAACCCACGGACCATACTCTTCTCCAATCTGAGTTTTGCTCACATCTCGAATGAATTCAAGAACATATTCAAAGAAATTCTGACCGAAAGCGAGAATTGTTTGCAGATCTCGAATAACTAGAAAGGCTTAAACCAATAAGATAGCAATTACAACCCAAGACCGACTCGGCTCGACATCATCATGCGCCGACTCAGCTCGACATGGGTTTGAGTCAACTCAACTCAACATCGTCCTGGGTCGACTTGGACCGACATGGTCCTAGGTCGACTTGACTCGATATCAACCCAAACCGACTCAGCCAACATCGACCCGGGACGACTCGACTCGACATGGACCCAGGTTGACTCGGCTCGACATAGTCTTGAGCTGACTCAACTCAACATCTTTCTCAACCGACTCAGCTCAACATTAGCCCGGGTCGACATTAGCACAGGCTGACTCGGCCGACATCAGTTCGGGCTTACTCTGCTCAACATCGTCACTGACCAACTTGACTCGACATGGGCCCAGAACGACTCAGCTCGACATTGGCCCTGGTCGACTCAGCTCAAAAGTGGCACGAGTTGACGTGGGTCGACTAAGCCCAAGCCGACTCTAATCGAAATGGGCCTCGACTGGCTTGGCTCGATATTGTCTTGGGCTGTCTTGGCTCGAAATTGGCCTCAGTTAAGTCGGCTCGACATCGGCTCGGACTAACTCGACTTGACATCGACCCTGGCCTACTCATCTCGACATCAGGCCAGGCTGACTCGGATCGACATGGGCCTGGGCTAACCTGTGTCGACATTAGCCGGACCGACTCGACTCGACATCGGCCTGGGTCGACTTGGCTGGACATGGGCCCAGTGCCAACTCGACCTTTTCCGTGTGCCAACTCGACTCGAGCCCAGTCAACTCGACTTGGACCTGGATGACTTGGCTCGACTTTTGCCTAGGCAAACTTGGCTCGACTTGGGCTTGGACCGACTCGGCTCAAGTTTTTACGGACTGACTCAACTCAATTTGGACTCGGACCGACTCAGCTCGATTTGGGCCCGAGTCGACTCAACTCGTCATGAGTTCGAGCCGACTTAGCTCGACATGGGCCCAAATTGATTCGGCTTAGCCTAGGTCTGGACCAAGTCAAAATTCAACACAAAATCTATTTTAGATAATCCAAAAATGTATCCAATCTATATCTAATCCATATCCAATTAAATGAATTGCTATTAAAATTCAAAAATATAGATTTGAATTTTAAATAAATCCATTTAAATAAATTAAAAGTATTATAAATTTAAATAATTATAAATTAAATTTGGCAATTTAGATTTTTTATCATCATATATATATATATATATATATATATATATAAAGAAAAGTAGTAATGGAAAGTAAATAGATGCTCCATAAAATAGGTTTGTTATAATTGATCTGCGTGTCCTATGAAATTAAGTATTATGCTTAATAACGTAGGTGAATCTTCATTCAATTAATTTTACATTGATTAATTTTACAAAAATGGGTTGAGAAAGTATTCAATATCTATAAAACATTGAAAACAATAGATCGTAAACATATTTCATAAATAACTGAAAACTACAATCTATTTACGAAATGTCATTTGCAGAAACACCCTCATCCAAAATTATTTTCCATGCACGGCATTCCCAGTTTATCAACAATGATACAAACAAATCATTAATTACTACTAACAATTAATGAGAGCCTAACCATTTAAAGAAAACAATTAATTGAGTTTTTTTCCCCTTCCTCCAAAGTCTGAAAGGATTCTTCAAATTGAAGTGAAAAAGATGGAGATTAATTGCAAAGTTAAAGATAGAAAAAGTTAGGTGTGTATCACATTCTTGTTTCCCAAAAGTGGGGACTAGTGGTTCAAGAAAATTTGATTAGTTAATGGAAAAATCTCAAGTTTGAGTCGCTAATCATGGAGGTAAATGGTTGAATTTTAGATTAAGTCTTGATTTGACTCTCCAAGCTTACCAAACCATGAATTTTATTTCATCTAAATACTTAGATCTTATTTCAATTATAAGATAAATAAACGTGTAAATATTTTAAAAGATTAAAAATATATACTATTTATTTATTGTAATTAAGAGCTTAAAATACTTTAAGTTAAAAACATTTATTTTTAATTACTATAAAAATTATTAAATAGAAACTAATTTTAAAAATAAAAATAATTAGTTATTATATTAACTAAATTAAACATTATTTTAGAAATAATATAAATTATTGGTATCTAAAATAGTTGCTATTATTAATAAATAAATAAAAATTATCTAATTTATTTATTATATTAATAATTTTTATTTTAAACTTTAGTTTTTATTTAATGATTTTTTTGAAATTTTAAAATTAAATAATAAAAGAAATGCCTAACAAACTAAAAGAATTATAGTAAATGAATTATATGTATCCTTATCAAATTGAATGCATTACAAATACAGTATCTAAAAAAAAATACAACCACAAATATTTTATTAGTCATTGTCAATGATTGTTACAAAAAATTCAATGCCCTATGTTGAGTATGTTATTCTTAAAAAATTACAAAAATTATTTATTTTTAAACTAAGACGGTGAACCAATAAAGGATATTTTAAATTAATATTAGTTACCAAATTAATCTTTAAAAAAAATCAGCGAATCAATTAAAAGAACGTTAAAGGCAAGAATGGATTACAGTTTCAAAACTGTTAATAATTTTGAAGAATAAAAGTTATTACAAAATTAGAATATTTTTTTCGTTATTCTCTCTTATTTGGTTATTGAAAATCATGATTCATTACACTTTAAAATTCATCAAAATTAAAAACAAATGATTGATGAAAACTTACTTCTTCAAATGCATATGCATGATACCCACCTTCTGATTGAAAAGGAAAAGAACAAAAAATAACAAAAATACAAAAAACAAGAACCAAATTATGTAGCCAAATACTAACTAACTCACTGTGCTTAGTCTCTGTTTTGATTTTCTCAGCACACAAAAGAGGAAATTAAGGTTCATGCAATTGCAATTCTTATAGTAATTATTACATGTTTATTCTTTTCTCCTTCTACATTTGTTGTCTCAGTTAACTTGTCACCTAGGAAATAGGGTATTTGTTTATTTCAATAATAACATCCTTAGATTTTTCAAACACTACCTTCCAATGTGTTATATTTTATGAGAATATTATAAAAGATAAAATTATTTAAAACCGTGAGTTTTTCTTTTTAGTTATAAGCAATTTATATAAGAAATCAAAATATTATTTTTAAATTAAAATATCAAGTTAATAAATATTATTCTTGTACATTAAACTTCTTTTGTTTATTTTAATTTTTTAATATTTATCATTATTTAACAATGAATTTCTTCACATTTGAGATTCTATATATAGATAATCCCTTTTTCTTTCAAACACACGTTATCCTTCTCTAATATTCTCTTTTCATAGGTTTATTTTTGTTTACTAGTTTTGTAGTCTTGCCTTATTTAACCACTTTCTGTTCTATCCAGAAAAAATTGTAGATATATTAGATAAGTCTTGAAGAATAGTATAATTTACACGTTTGGAGAAGTTTTATAATTCGTGTTTTAAGCATTTATGACTAAACAGTACTTCAATTTTTCTATATGAAACCAAAACCTCTCTTCATCTTAAATTTCGTAATTTCGTTTGCTCTTTTTTTAAAAAAAAAATTAGTTCTTTACTTTTCTAATTATTTCTATTTTTAAAAAAAATTCCCTTTTAAGTAATTTTTTATCTTTTAATATTTCATTATTCATAACTTTAATTATTTCATTTTTTAGTTTAATTATTTGTGGACTTTTTTTAATACAAACATGATAAAGTGAGATTGGTGAAAACAGATGAGACTTGCTGTACCTTTTTACAGAATTAGAGAAAGATAGTGTTTTTTTTTTTAAATCTGAAAAATGAATCAATTAATAATTAAAGAATCAAATTTATACAAAAATACAGAAATTAAAAATATGGATAATTAAATTAAAAAAATAAAATTACGAAAAAAAAGTAGGAATTGTGGGGAAGAAAATTACAAAGCCTAACAAATAAACAATTGTAATGTTACTTGAATTTTAAAAATATAAGTGAATAGTTAGCTGATTTTTCATATAAGAATTATGAAAATTGTTCTTTCAAGGGTTATTCCTAGAGTGATTTGTTTTATCTTCTACTTCTAAGTTTCTAGGCCTTCAAGTGTTGTAGTCTTTAGTCAAGTCTTTCGTTTCACCGAATGATTGTGGATGAAAATCTGTACTCAAACAATCAAGTTAGTTAGAGTAGAATATGCATGTTTGAGTTGAGAGAGAAAAATTATCTCTGCATTTGGTTGCTTATGGTATTTATACCTTTTGGGTGGATTTACTATTATGGATCCACTTATGCAGTACAAAATAGGACTTAATTGTGTCTTAATCACATTTTATAAATAAACTAACTTAATTATGGTTAAATAGCATTTTAAGTGAGCCGGATAACCATTGGCCATTCAGTCTCTCAGTCATCCAGTAATACAAAAATATTTATGGAAAACATTAATTCCTAATTAACAATGCTGGAAGGAAAAAAAAATTGTGTGATTAAATAAAAATATATATGATAATAAAGTAAATAATATTATTTAAAGATATCTGTATGATATCTCTACCTAAGTAACTTATAAAACAATAACCTAAAATACTATTACACAAAAGAAAACCTGAAATTCTATTGTAAACAAAAACAGCCATCACTAAAATCATAATGGTGAAAGGAAAACAAATAATATAAAAGATAATAAACACCTATAAATTAAAGTTGTTGGTTATAATTAACATCCAATTGCCCCTATAGCTCAGTGGTAGAGCGTCAGTCTTGTAAACTGAAGGTCTGTAGTTCGATCCTGCATGGGGGCAAATTTATTTTATATATTACTTTTACTTAAACTTTTACCATTTTAAAATAATTACTTACTATATTTGGGTTTACGTTTATTTTCATATTAATTCCAACCAATTTATACTCTAAATTTAATTTCTTTTATTTAATTTTTTATTTTTATTATTTATATATAGTTATATTTAATATTAAAAATTAAATAAAGGATGTCAATTAAATCAAAATAATAATTATGTATTTGTATATTTTATTTTTATCATTTATATATAATTATGTTTAATATTAAAAATATTAAATAAAATATGTCAACTAAAGAAGTAATAAGAGATAAAAACTAAAATTGTTAAGAGATATGGAGATATGAAAAAAAATTTATTTCATGTATTACATTCTCACAACTAATAAATTGTTGCACGTTTAATAAACGGTCTCGTTTCACAAACTATTCCATATTTAAAATTTAAAATTGATAACTATTTTTTATAAAATAATAATATATTAATTTTAATTAATTATAAAAATAATTAATTATTTAATAAATATTTAAAAAATAAAAAATAACTGAAATATCCAAAAACTGTTCTTCCATTTATCTGTCAATTCAAAATCGTTTTTTACGCATACCAAATGTTTTAGAAAAAATAATAAATAATGTAATATTCATAATAATAAAATAAAATCAAATATCGATAAAGGATAAAAAAAAAATTATGTGTAGTTAAATTTATTTATATATATAGGTATAAATGATTTAATCTGTTTCTTAACTTTATTGAAAATTGCTACTTTTTTACCACTTGTTCATTTAAAACAAGTTCACGTTCAATTCTTTTTTTAATTGTCTTCATAAGCCTTATTAATGTAATGTATATACATACTTAAAATAATATTTAATTTTTATTAATATACATCGCAATTATATATAACATAATTAAATATATTATAAATAAATATTCTGGACTACATAAACTATATATACTAGAAAAAAACGTAGCTTCACTGCACATTATTCTTATTATAAGAATAAATCTACTACGCAACATCGTGAAACGTATGAGAATAGAATAGTTGTATACATGGTGACTCATCATGAACAATCTTTTGTTTTGTTCCAAACCTAAAGTGACACGTGGCTGCCGTAGGTAGTTTGGACTAACGCGGGCACTGCTTGACTAGTAGTCACTGGTTGTTTTGAACAACTTTTCCGAAAATTATATTTACATGATAATATTAAGAAAATAAATATAAATTAAAAAAATCTAATTAACCATTTTTAGCTTATGGATATGTTAGCTTAGAAGTACTTTTCTACATTTTTTTTTAAATTTATACATAATCTAATTTTTAGTTTATTAAAAAAGTAATTGTTTTTTATTATATTTTTCTCTTACCGTAATTAACCAAACTTAATTCGCATCATCTCTAATTAATATGAATTTTTACATTGGCAATAGTTTAAAAAAATTCTATATATAAATGAAGATGGATCTAATGGATAAGAAACACACTCATATTTAGGAAAATTCTGAGTTCAATGTCTCCTTCTGAATGTGTGAATTTTATTGATGAATATACATATTCTTTGAATATTCAAAACTATTATAATATCCTAAACTTTTGAATATAAAAAAAAATGTTTTAAATTATATTTATATTATATGTAAGTGTGCTATTGAGTTTTGAAGTCTGTCTTATTCTTAATAATCTCTCAAAATTCAACTTATCCAAGCTTTTGAAAATTTAAATAATATATGATTTTTACTATTAAACACATAATCTTAAGTAAGCTTGAGCATAAACATGAAGTTGTGTTAAATATTTTTAAGAAATTACTTTTTATGAAAGAATCTTGTGATCTTTATATAAAGAAATTTATTCTATATCTCTCTCTCTATATATATATATCTCAAAATAAGAGCTTGATTTTTTTACTGTATGAGTTTTATTATTAATTCATCAGAAATTAAATATCTTATAAAGTAATTATTTTAAAATTTATTTGTTTACATATCACATTCTATAAAAATATTGCAAATACATTATAATTAAATTAGTAACTATTATAAAAAATATTTTTTAATTGATAAGTTATTTTGATTCTTCCTTCTAAACTTTCTCTCGTATTTCTTCATTTTTTTGGACTTAATGAAACATTTTTTGTAATAACAAAAATCGAAAGCATCTTCCTATCATGTATAAGTTAATCAAACTTCTGCAAACAACTAAAGTACTATTCTTTCTTTTCCCCTATTTTGATGGTATCGAAAGGTCCACTTTCTATATAAAATATCCCCTTTTTTAACCTAAAGAAAGAATAAAGTTAAGGAACCACTATAAATACACTCATCAAAGAACCAACAAACATCACCCTAATCTCCCAAGTGCAAAACAATCAAACTTTCCAAACTCCTAAGTTATAGTTTCGGTCAATCCCAAAAACCATCTTCTGCTTCAGCCATGGCCCTTAACGTTAGCTTCAGATGTTTGACAATGGTTGCCATTTTATTTTTCGCCACACTGCAAGGAACTCTTGGTAAGTCTCGAAACACATGAAAACCTCTTAACTAAATAGTTATTTTCCGAAATTAATTTATATGTAATTTGTTTTTAATGGCGAGTAACTAATTTTTTAATACATCATGTATCAAAATGAATTTGTTTTTCATCTCTAGATTGCATGTATATATTCAACTTTTAAGCACATAAAAAAAATAGTCTGATATAAATATTAAAAAATAGATTTTAAGTTTAATTTTATTTTATAAAATTAATTTATAAGGTGAGATTTATATTAAGTTATATACTTTAAAATGTTTTTTTTTATCTCTAGCTAATTTAAGATCTATAATAATAAATTTTGGAAACGCAGAAAATAAGAACATAAAGATTGACAAGAAGGGAGGGAGAAAATTAGATAAAATTTTCGGGTGCTTCTTAGTATTGTTTTCCAATTTTATGTTGATATATTTAATGCTAAGATGTAAAATTAATAAGATTACCCAAATTAAACTGCATTTTTAACTAGATAATAATATCAAAATATTGAAAAATGCATTTAAGCTTTATCCTTGAAAGTTAATTAATTAAAGGACATTTGATTTAATTAACATGTATTATTTGCTCCTACGTAGTATAATGCAAATATATAGATCCAATTCTCTCATTAGTTGAATATCTTTTCTCTTAATCAGAAGTAAATAGTTTATTAATTGTTTAAAAAGATAAAAAAAAATTGTTATTGTTAATTTGTATGAAATTAAAGAATGACGGAGTAGTATAGGTTTTCTTGTGAATATTTTTCGTAAAAAACAACATTTCTCTTAATTTAAATCGTTGTTGGACAAATTTTCTCATTCTTATTCTTTACACATTTCTTGAATGAATGAAGATGCATTTCAAAACGTAGTTTTAGCATCTCTAACACACGTGGGGACGGTGAAATTTCAGGGGAGGTGGAATGCGAGCGTTTGAGCAAGGACACGTGTGCATTTGCGGTGTCGTGGGAGGGAAAACGGTGCGTGCTGGAGAAGCGTGTGAAGAGGAGCGGGGAAGAAGCTTACACGTGCAGGAGTTCAGAGATTGAAACGGAATCAGAAAAGGGACACATTGAAACGGAGGAATGCATAAAGGGTTGTGGTTTGAACAGAAAATCCTTTGGAATCTCTTCGGATTCTCTTCTTGAAGTTGGGTTCACGCAAAACTTGTGCTCCCCTCGCTGCTACCAAAACTGCCCCAACATTGTTGATCTCTATTTCAACCTTGCTGCCGGTGAAGGTAACGATATCCCTCCCAACGTCACCCGCCCTATACAAAGTGGTTTTTCAATTTTGTCTCATTATATGGAACATTTTGAAATTAGTATAATATTTTTAAAAATTGAATTAATTTAATCCTTTTGACAATTCACTAAGATATTACACTATAATAAAATTATTAAATAAAAATTAAGTTTGAGAAAAAAAAAGTTAATCATTATATTAACAAAGTTATATACTATTTTAAAAATTAAATAATTATTTATATAAAAATAATTTTTATTATTTTTAAAAATTTATAAAATAATTTTTAAATTTGTATTTAAATTAGTTACTAAAATTTTGGTTAGTAACATTTTATATTTTAAATAAGTCTTTAAAAAGTTAGGAAAAATTAATTTATAATATAAAGTAATTAATAGTTAAAATATTTGATTATATATTAATTTAAAAATGATTTTCTAAATTTTTATTAATAATAAAAATTATTTTAATATTAATAATTATTTTAATTTATAAAATGATCTCTAATTTAATTAATATAATAATTAATTATTTTGGTCTTTAAAATTAATTTTTATCTAATTTTGTTTTGTAATAATTTTCTTGTAGCAGTGTTATTTATTGTTATAAGTTTTCTTATTAAATTAACTTTGAGTGGTAAAATGTTATTTATTGTATTTCAACTGATCTTTCAAGTAGTTTCATGGGAAGTAATATGATGTATTATGTGTTGAATATAGTTTTTTTTTTTTTTTTTTAAAAAAGATGTTAGAAACACATTTTTCTTTTTTTTTTAGGAAAATGTTTTTAAAATTATAAATTTGTTAGTTTTT
>Ga0123342_1002555_pt1 | contig 30094 bp, 16 predicted proteins | sample Turbeawhitnodule_FD_89960 | JGI IMG/M metagenome (GOLD analysis project Ga0123342, IMG submission 89960) | Root nodule microbial communities of legume samples collected from Mexico - Turtle bean Mexico white nodule | ecosystem: Host-associated > Plants > Roots > Nodule | place: Mexico: Nepantla... | reverse complement strand
TATATATATATATATATATTTTATTTTTTTTGTTATATAGAAATAATTAAGCATTCCAAAAATAATTAAGCATAAAGTAGCCTGCACACATTCCAAAATTTTGTCAGAATTTAAATTTGTTGTGAAGCTAATGACAAAAATAGGGTTATATTTTTACTATGAATTTCAGAGAATTTTTTCTTTCACTTTAGTCATCATTGTTCAATTCCTGCATAGTGAATTTTCATTCAAATGTATCAAACATAAAAATATAAATATACATTTGTTTACAAATAAGAAAGAGATAGGAAAAGAAGAGAAAGTGAAAATGATGATCAGTGAAGCCATAGAATTAGATACAAAGACTACAAAAAATGAGTGGTAAAAAGTATAGTAAGAAAATGTTAATTATAGGAATAATATATCTCAATGAAAAATACATCTTCTCCTTTCTCTTTCTGAACCACCTTAATTAATCTCTCTCTTTTCTTTCTACAATTTTAGGAAGTGTTTACAACTCTTAGCAGTAAAAGAGTAGAAAGGTTTGAGCTAATTCAGGTAATTAATTAACAAAATCTGAACATAAGAATTGATGATGAAAGAGCTGGTTAATAGAGAAAAACTGACCTTTCATCATAAAAGAAGCATAGAGTTAAATTTTTACAAATGGGGACCAAAAGAAATCAAGACAATTTTAGCATCACGTGACATTCCCCATATCTGATATCATATAATTATAATTATATAATTTAGAAAAGATTTTGTTTTGATGTGGTTTTGCTTTCATAGTGGTAACTATCAAAGAAACCATCTAAAATAATTTGAATCATAACCTGCATATTAATTTAAACCAAATAAATAAGGCATATATGCACTGCAAACATTATATATATTCTGCCACTTCAACAATGTAGTAACTGGTATATTAGTACTTTTTCTAAAGAATATATACAATCCCAATCAGAACTCTTTAAATTACAAGTTAGAGTAACCAGTATATAAACAAAATTTTGAATAGAGACTTCAAATTATACTTGCAATTAACACAAATACATAACTTTTTAGAGTGCAAACACAAACATACACATATATACTGCACTAATCCAAAGGGTTGTATTGTATAAGACCAGTGACTGTGAGCTATTCTTAGTCAAGCATTTTAGGGATTCATAACGATTTAACTTGTCTAAGTAAATTGCTCAGAAAATAATGTATGAGCTATATATTTTTGTTGAATCAAGAGTTTGTGAGAGTGTGATAATTATCTTGATCACATTAATAGGTTTTATTTTCTCATTCATTCTGAATACATTTGTAGCAGTTAATATGGAGATTTAAGCTAACATCTGTGGTAATATATAGTGAGGAATAACTGACATATAAAAGACATACGGAAAGAATTGAGAGAATCAAATCACTGACCTATTACATGTCATTTTAGTACTCGTAGCAGATTGAAAGCTATGTGGAATCTTACCGAAAGAGAAATAAAAGAAGGAAAAAAAGAGGAAGCTTGAAATCCAAAGAAAACCCCGTGAGAACCAAAATGGACAAAGAAGATAAAGAAGAGAGGGAAAGAAACTGCAGACATATGTACAAATATTACCCAACCAGATATGATATTATATAATGGGGGCATGGTGGTTCATGACTTCATGTGCTCACATACATTTGTAGTCAGAAAACTTGCAGTTCATGGTGTTTATGATGAAATCAATTGAGTATCCATATGAGATTCTTCCAAGGAGGATCAATTTTCAATGCAACAGATGATTGTAGTTGAAGAAAATATTAAAGTTTATTATCACTTGGGGGATTTGTTTTTTCTTTGGGATACAAAGCACATGATTGTTTCATCACGTAGTAAAGATCCAAATTCAAAAACCTATGCCAAAAGGCTGTACTCAGATCCTAGCAAGATGAGGAAAGTACATTGAGATATTGAGAATCTACCATGACTTCAGCAATGGAATAGTTTTTTTGTCTCATTTGAACAATTTCTCACATATCAAGCAATATCAATTGGCCTAAGTACTCAACTGTGCTGTGAGCAGTGTGTATTAATTGCAAATTTGTAGTACCTACATGCATCAATGTTTATTCAAACACCCACACACTCAAGTACTTAATCAAACTATGAACAAACATATATAGGCCATGTTAATCCCAAAATGTCATGGGGAAAAATCACCATATCACTTTTCTTCTCTCTCAACTTCTCTCTAGTTAACTAATTGACCATCTTTAAAAGAAGAGAAGATAAAAGAAAATAAATCTAGGTAGTTAAAGGAGTTCAGAGTATCTTTGGAAACCCAGAAAGTACAAAAACCATCAATATGAACCCTAAATACAGAATTTCACTGCCATCACCACCACCAAGGAAATAAAGGAAGACAATAATAGTAAAGAAAATCAAATAGATAAATTTAACAAAAAAGGGGGTATATTACAATTCCAATGTAATGGTGGCTCAGACACCGAAGCGCGAATCCGATCCTGAAATTACGAATGCATTGCACCGAGCCACGCAAAACAATTCCTGTCTCTCAAAACCCTAACAATCACACAATTAAGATTTCGCACCATAGAGCATATTCAATTTCACGCAGTGGCAGAAGAAAAGTAAAATAATCATAAAATAAAATATCTCATGTTCTTTGTTTTATCCAAGAAAAGAACAAGGGGAAAATAGTGAGGTAGCAGTTTTATAACGTATATGCTAGAGTAACAACCCAGATAAGAGAAAAAAAAGTACAGTAAGAATCCATTCTTACTATTAGTTACACATTCGTTCTGCATATTCGTTACAAACAATCAAAGAAAATCCTAGACATAATTAAACAGAAAAAATAGAGGAAGTGAGAACTAGGGTTCATGCGGCCAACAACTAGGTGAAACTGCCACATGATCTGATCTCTCCTCAACCAAGTGAGGGAAGTTAAGATCATGCTGGCAGCTTCAACTGGTAGTGGTGCATGATGTTAGATAATTACTGGAAAGAAGAAGAAGAAGGGTTGTAAAAGGTGATGACGATGAGATTGGGAATTGAAGGGAGGTTTTAACTGCTGCCTTTGCTAGCTAGGGTTTGGATGGAGAAGATAGGAAGAGACACTATTATATATAGCAGCGATCAGGGGGAATTAAGAAAGAACACTCCTGTGAGAAACTGAAGGGTTCCTTCTTCTTTTCATTCTCTCTTTTTTGTTTTAACTTTTAATATTCGTTATTAAGTAATGGAATATTAGGGATGTAAAAGAATGGTAGAAATTATTAAAATGAAAACCAATGGAAAAGGATGAAAAAGTGGTCCCTACTGATACAAATTGAATACTGTCACGCGAAGCAGTATCACCATGCAGCAGAGAAGATAGGGAGTGTTTCTATATATATTAGAAATGCATTAATAACTTTTGTGCTGGGTACTAAGGAAGTGGGGAACCCTTTCTCTCTCTCTCTAACTCTTAAATGTGAGTGAGAAGGAAAGCAGTGAAGAAGAGCCAAAAGAAAAGGGTGCGTATATGAGGGGACCATTTGCATGGCTACATAGGCATTTGCATTAGTTCACACATCATGCATCAGGAAGAAGAAAAAAAGCATCTCAACCAAACAAAAATTAAGTATCTCTTTTTTCTCTTTTGCACATTTGCCATTTGTCGAATACTTGCTTCTGCTGCATCTGGTAGGTGCCAGCTGCATATATACCACATACTGGAAACGTTTGATACTGGTGATTAGGAAAATGACTCATTAGTTATAAAATTAATGCTATCTGGAACCCTTTTTCTTCTTATAGATAGTGCTAGTGACATGATAGATCTAAAGTATTTATGTCATTATCTATTTTATAGCTTATGTGTTTAAATCCATCATTTTTTTATTTTTATAGTGGCTGGTAAGAGTTGAAAAAGGAAGAAGAAGATGTTATTACACTCTGTACCAGTCGTTTTCCCTTTGCTACCATTTATTTAACATCACCCAGATACTAAAAAATTCCTACCACATTCATTAAACCCATTTTTATTCAAAACCATTCACCTATACAACTAATTCTGGATTACTATTTCACTACATGCATACAATTTTGTAAAATTAAATAATAATAATAATATTACCCCCTTTCCAGATACTTTCCCCATATTTTTAGATGTCTAAAATTAATACACTTGAATCAAAAATATGTAATAAAAGTCAAATATTATATATTTTTTTTATGTATTGATCCTTTGTGCCTACACCACTAATGGTAGGTATTAAATAAAGATATATTTGAGAGAGAGAAAACGTTAATTACACTTTAAAATTGTAAAAGCATCAATTATTTTAGAATAAAAATAAGAAAAACATCTAAAAGTATGAGAAGTAGCATTTATAAGGATTTTTTTTTCGTAAGCATTACTTTTTTCTCATAAAATAATTATGAAGTTTCTTAATTAAATTATCTTTTTTTATTTATATTCTATAATAAGTACATATTAGTTGTTTTCATTTTATTTTATGATAAATGTATAAATTAATTTAAAACTACTCAAGTTATCTTTTATTTTAAAAATAGAAATAAATAGAACACTTTTTAAAAAAAAAATTGTGTAATGGATTGTTTGATTAACAATATTGTATTATTTATAATTAATTCACACTCTAATGTTTTTACAATTTCATTACACATAAACACTAGAGTAAAATTTTGTGTCGTACACTTATTATGACTTTTTCAAGTATTTTTCCTATTTGTAAAATTATATGTTATTGCAAATTACCTATGCTATTCTAATTCATATAAATTCATCATTTATGTATATCATAAAAAATGTAAGTAGCAATATTTAAAATTTGTGTATATATGTAACGTTATATATATATATATATATATATATATATATATTTAAAGTAATAAATGCTTAAATGATCAAGATATCAACTTACACTACAAGAAAATCATGAAATAGAAACCAATTTTTAGAAACCAAAATAATTAGTTACAATAGAAACTAAAATAGAGACCATTTTAGAAACTAAAAAAAATTGGTTTCTAAATTAGTTTCTATTATTGTTAAATAGTTTCTAAATTGATATCTAATTAACAACTAAGGTTTTAACTACCAATTATTTAGTTTCTAAATTTGGTAGCAAAAATCTTGGTTGTTAATTAGATACCAATTTAGAAATTATTTAACAATAATATAAAATAATAGAAACTAATTTAGAAACAAATTTCTTTTTAGTTTCTAAAATATCTCTAATTTAGTTACTATTACAACTAATTATTTTGGTTTCTATAAATTGATTTTTATTTCATGATTTTTCTTGTAGTGTTATTACATCAAAGGAAAAATAAAGCTTATTTAAATTTGGGTAATGGATTGTTTGATTGGTTTTGTTTTGGTAAAGGAACAGAAAGCACGTGTAAGTGTATGTGGCAAAGAATATATAGTTTCTGATTTCAAGTCTTAAAGATTCTTATATATATACCGAATAAGTATTTGTGTATTTTATTTGGACTAGGTATTTTATATATGGCTACTTTATATGTGGAGGTGGCGGCTATGATCCATTTTGTGAGATCAGAAAATGGTGCAAGCCAAGGACGACCAAAGTGTTAATTAATAAGAGAATAATTATACTTATTACTTTTTTCTGTAAACCTTTAAGTACAATTATACTCTCTTCATCATTTTAAAGAATTAAAAAGAAATTCATGTGATTGCAGTATGTCAACCTTTTCATTTTTTTATGATTATATCATTTTGTAATAACTACGAAATATAATTGGGAGACAAATCATTAAGATGATTTAAAAACTAATTAAGAGCTCAAATTTGTAAGAAGTTCAAAACATGATAACAACATGAATAGCCTTTTAGGGAATCGCTTAATCCATTTTTGTTTAAAATAAGTTAGACAGTGATGAGTAGTAGTATTGTTTTATTCTGTGCCTATAATAAAGATTAATTATAGCAATGATGGATGCAGTTAATGTGTGATGATAGGGTTGTAGAGAGGAATTATGGGGCTACAAAAATGCCTGGATTTTATTCTGATTATTGTCTTTTGGATGTTGATCATCTATTGGTCACTGGATTAAACATGATGCATTATCTGCTACTTGTCTATGTTTCAATGCACAATTCATCACTAACTCATCAATTTACTAATAAATATTCACTTCATCCAACACACAGTGTTGGGTTTAAAGGTTTCTATGATAATGTTAAAAACTGCATTCAATTCTTCACACAACGGAATTGTATGCCTTCTATACGCATGCAACACCAGCATTATACTCGAATATATGCACACAAACCATTTACTTTACACAAAATTAAGATTTCATTTTACTTATTATTAGTTTATGTTTAAGCTTAAGTGTTTTATTTTTAATTTAAATTTTACAACAATAGTATTATCATTTTTATTCTATTATACTTTAAAATTAATGTTTGAGTACGATTGTCCAATCTAAAACTTATCAAACCCATAATTTTGCTAGATTTAGAGTAGGTTTAACAATTTTTCTATTAACATATCTTATTTGAATGATTTTTTAATGAGTAAAAAATAATTAAATTAAGTGAATCATTTAAGAGATGTTTCACTTATCACTCAAAGTTTTATTCCTACATATGGCTAGGACCTCCAACATTTATAGTCTATACGATCAGTCTACCATACTTATGGTCTACATTCACGTACAATGAAAACTCCTTTATACATAATTTTACTAAGTCAAATAATACATGTCATCAACCAAACTGGTTTATGATGTCTATTATTATTGTTCCTTGCCCTTGACAATGTAATGCTTTGCTTATTATTCTCCAAAGCCTCTAATGACAACTTTCATAGTAAGGCAATTCCAATGAAGAACAAGAGGCCAGCAAATCACACCTTATGCAACTCTTTCTTTAGTTTTTGTTTAAGTTGTGTGTTATGTGGTGAAACCAAGTTTGATCATCCCATAACAATTCGGATCGTATGTTGCATGACCTGTACACATGTATTATTTTTTTAGAGGGGCAGATCCATCAGATGAAGTAAGATCATCTATAGTTGTAGATGATTGAGCATAAAGTCGAACAAAAACATAATTTTATAATTTATAGTTATTTCCTTTCAATTGTTTAAATTGCTTATATTTTTCAATTGTTCAATTTGGTTATTTTTTTTACTTGTTTAATTTACTTATATTTTTAGGTTTATTGTTGAGTTATTTTCAGTTTTAATTTAATTGTTGAGTTGTTTTTCTAGTTTTCTTTTGTTCTTAAATTTTATTGTAAGAACTGGAATATTAATTTGAATTGTGGAAAAAGTATTAATCAGACTTTGTGTTGAAAGATTAGAATAGTGAAATGATATAGACATAGGTAGGAAAAGAAAATGTGGTTCATATTCAAGTGTGGTTGAGATTGTGATGCATACCTCCACATAATTTCACTATCTAACCCCCTAATATTTCTACTAATGATTTTCATTATTTACTATTTCCTTCCCCCCTCACCCTTCTCTTTCCTGCGCCTATTTCTTTCCTCTATCTCGTCAAATTTTCTTAACAGTTATTCCTCCTCCCCCGATAGCATTACACCCTATGTAGTACAGACATGGATATGGACACTAACACGACACGAATACGGACACAAAGATATATCTCTAAAATTTAGGACATGGGGACACAGATCTATATATTATATAATTATGAATTATAAAAATTGACAATAAATATTTATGTGCACAAGTATATATGTTTAGGTTTTCTTGGAAGCAGGAAGATGTTTTTCATGACTGGTTCAAAAGAATTTGTTCCTTATTTTTATAATCATAATAAAAATTTATACAATAAATTTGAATTTTTAAAAAATTATTGTATTTATCCTTTTTAAAATTGTGTTAGAACCGTGTTAGAATTTTCATAAATCCAACAAATATTTTTTGAATTGAACACTTCACCGATAAGTGTCGCACGAGTGTCGACACCGATACGTGTGTTCGACATGAACACGCTATTTAAGATAAGTGTCTAAGCCTCATAGATTACACATATATCCTTTACTATCTCCCACAGATTTATGGTTTCCTTAGCACTATAATTTTTTCCAATATACCCATGTCATTGTCTTAAATGTTTATTTTCCCTGTGACTTTAAGAATAAAATTTATCCATGGGATGGGAGGAAATTACTAATCTAAAAACAATAGAGAATTGTAAAAAAGGTGCATATTAGGAGATTTCCATGCAGTTAGAAACCTAGTGAAAGAAAAGGCATAAACTTATAGAGGACATCAAAAAGAGAAATTAAGGGGTTTAATAACTTTATAGCCAAAACAAGATTACTTGATGTTCCATTAGTTGGGGGAAGTACAGTTGGTTTAGGCCAAATGGAAGTACAAAGAGGATGATAGATAGAATTATGGTTACTATGGAGTGGTTGAAACAATGGCCACAATGTAAACAATGTATCAAGGTTAGGCAAGTATTTGACCATTGTGCTTTAGTTTTAAAATCATCAATATTAACTAGGGGTCTAAACCATTTAGAACACTGAATGTGTGGTACAATGATCTAGGGTTTAAATCTATGATCGAATCTAAATGGAGATCCTACAAGGAGTATAGGAATTCCATGGAAGGAGTATAGGAATTTCATGGTAATTATGAAGCAAAAGTTGAAAATTTTGAGAGGTGATATGAAATCATGGAACATGAAAGTTTATGAAAAAATAGAATTACTGGAGAAACTTGTTGATCCTCTTGACAAGTGTATCGAGTCAGATGTAGTATATTGTTTTAAAGTACGAGTTTCAAACCCATAAGTATAAAAATTTATGTTGCAACACTCACCAAATATAAGTAAACATTGATAACGATTTTGTTAATAATAGATTGAAATTACCAAAGTGATTTTGCATATGAAATTAAAGAGTAACAAACTTCAAAATTTAGTTAATAAGATTGGAATTGAATTTAATTTATCTCACATATTTATATTCAGTATTAACAAAAATATATATTGCTCAAAACTACTTGATATTGATGCAAGTTAGATCATTCATATTGATCTCTTAAGCATGAAATTCTTAAGAACATTTCCTAAACATTGGTTCCTCAACCATCTAGCAAATTACTCAACATTAAAATCAGATGTTGTAAAACAATCGATATATTAAAACTCATTCCTAGCATCAAAATATATCAAGTATCTTCATTTATGTCATATTCTCATAAATACTTCTCGATTAAATCTAAGAGTCCATTGATCAGATAGAATCTAGCATTAAGCATAAAATGAAAATATCAATATCAAGTAGAAATAGTGTAGTATATATGAATATCACCTAACTACAATTGAGTTTAAATATACCACATTCAATCCCTAAGAAAATAAGTTAGTTACTCATGGTAGTCATTACAAGCATCAAGATTGGATGGAATGCAAGAGAAAGGAGTTGGGAGTTTTTTCTTCTCTTCACCGCTTCAGAGTTTGCCAAAAGCTACATTTTTTTCTTTCTTTTCCTTTGTTTTAACCTTGTTTTCCTTTAAATTAATGAATTTTCACTTAAGCTAACTAAATCTCACTCAAGCTAGAAGAATGCTTATCGTGAGAAAAAGTTTTCCTGCTTAAGCGAGTCATATTTCGCTTAAGCAAGCTTCATGATGAAAAACACATACTCTTTGGAACAATATCACTTAAGCGAGCCAAATATTGCCTAAGCAAGCCTTCTTTAGCTTGAACAAGTCTCGAGCGAGTTGGCCCTACAACAATGCTTGCCTCTAGACAATTCTTGCTTGGGTAAGATATTTTTCGCTTGAGTGAGATTTGACTTGAGAATTTTAACCTCAAAGCTCTTCTTTTTTATCCTTTAATGCTTTCTTTCGTGAATCTTCCAATCATTTCCTTCATCCTTTCTTAATTACCTAAAATTAATACATAATTAGGATTAAATGACTTCATTTATTTTATTTCATGACTCAAAATATATTTTTGGATTCACTAATTCTCATATTAGGTTTGATTGATATCTTAAACAACAATTAAAACCAATAAGTGACCAAATTTACTTATTGTTAGCACTTATCAATTGGATAATGACAGTAATCTAAGCGAGGATTTGAAAAGGTAACGCATGAAAATTCTTAGTGAACTAAGAATGTTGAGGAACAAAGAAATGTTAATCATCAAACGGAAAACTAGAAGTGGATAAAATAAGAAGATACTAACTCTAGATACTTTCACTCTAGGAACTTGGTGTGAAGACCCAATTCAATTAAGGTCAAACAAGTAGGGTAAGAATTTTTTTGCAGATGGATTCACAACCTCTAATACAAACTTGATTAAGCTTTACATAATTGAATTTTCCTCCTTAACACAACAAGACAATAACACACTCATAAGTGGTATATATGAGGTGGAAATAAAGGAGGTGGTTAACCGATGTGGGTATGATAAGAGTCGAGGGGCCTCATGGGATGAATTTTGAGATACAATTAACTTTATACAATCTTCTAGCCATGTTTCTAGAGATTGTAATGCCTCTTTCATAACCTTTGTCCAAAAAGAAGAACTCGATAAGACTAGATGATTTTAGGCCTATATCTTTAGTGGGTTGTATTTAAAAAAAAAAAGATATTGACAAATAGGCTAAAAAAAAGTTCTTCCTAGGATCATTAATACCTCACAATCAGCATTTCTTAAAGGAACAGTACTGTTAGATAGAATTTTAGTGGCCTATAAGACCATGGATGAATGCAGAAGGAAAAAGAAAAGTGTAATGGTGATTAAAGAGGACGACTCACTTAATTGGAAATTCTTGTATTATATGATGGGTCATTTAAGGTTTTGTAGTAAATGATTAATTGGATAAAGACTTGTATGAAATCGAATATTATATTTGTACTAGGACAAATTTTTCCTACACCATATTAATTTTAACCTACATCCGATTTTCCACTAAAATGACCTTTAATAAAAAAAAATACTTCCAGAACTTCTTTTCTGAAATACATTTCCAGATTTGGATTTCTGAAACACAATTCTGAATTCCAAAATTTCCAAAATGCATTTTCAGATTTTGTGTTCCAGATTTTCTTTTTCGGAGAGTTTTTTATTTTTGAATTGTAATTTTTGCATTATGGATTTTCAAATCAGAATAGAGGGTAATTTTATAAATTTTGAAAGAAATTGATATGATATAGGAAGAAATTGTTTTGTAGTAGTTAATGGTAGTCCAACAAAGGAGATAAAGCCAATAAAAAGATTGAGACAATGTGATCTAGGCAAGCAACTAATAGAAACTTACTCCAAGAAATTAAGGTGGAGATGAATGAGATCAATATCAATCTACTATAGTTCGCGGATGATATATTATTTATGTGTGAGACTAACACTAGCAATATTTTCACTGTAAAAAATATGTTAAGATGCTTAGAGTCGGTGTCTGGGTTAAGGGTAAACAAGATGAAATATTTTCTAGGATCTTCGATTGTAATCAAATCACTCTTTCATTTAAGTGCTTAAGATTACAAATAGGAAAGAATCATAGGAAACAAAAGTTTTGAAAAGATATAATAGATAAATAAGAAATGGATTAAGTAGTGAGAAGAAAGGTTTTTATCATTTGCAAAACGAATATGTTTAATTAATTCCGTCATCCATTATACTACTTGTCTTTTTTCAAAGTCAAAAAAACATTTGTAAGCTGATTATCCAAATTCAAAAGAATTTTTTGTGAAGATGGGAATTAGTAAACAGAAAGATTTCATAAGTAAGATGAAAAAGTTTATGTAAACCTAAATATAAGTATGTTCTATAATTACCAGAATATAAGCACATGATTGTTCTATTTAGTGATCTCAAATTTGAATTTTAAGTATATAACTAGATCAAATATTTAGAAGAAACTTGATTGTTGATTTTGTTAGTGATCTTAGATATAGATAATTCAAGATTAAATTCCATAAAAGATACATTTAACTAAATAAAATATTCAAATATCATAAAAGGATTGAATGCCACTATTGAAATGCTTTAGATTTTTCAATTAATTCCCATATGTTTAAAACTTAATTCCCACTTTTTTTTCTAAAAGGGGAAATCTATCTGCAAATGTATACTTTATTTTTTGTGCTATATCCCGTTGGGTCGATGCACAGTAGCTAGAAAATATATTGAGAAGCTAGGCCTGCACATATCCCAAGTTAAACTTTAGGATGCATGGCAATGCTTTTTATTTTAAATATGGAGCATGTCTGACCTGTGCTTTTCTTTTCTTTTTTTATGCATGATCTATACTTTTTTAAGCATGGTTGTACCAATTACCATAACTAAAGTTCACTCAGTTTAGTTAATAATAATGAGATAACTTAGTTTATTCAGCCTGCAACAACTTGATTATTCACCTCTATGAATGTTGCAACTGTCCTACTACACCTTTTTAACTTTTTCTTAATATAATGTAATTGTATATTCTTTCTATAATTTCAAACATCAATTCATAATATAACTAATGTTTCCATAATTAAAAACTCCTTCCAACAGGTAAGAAGGTAAGAGTAAAAATGATTAACAAGTTATTGGTAATCATGATACTGGATTAGTTAGTAACTCCTGATCTTCCACCAGATCATAAATCTTAAAGATAATTTTAAAATTGAAGTTATAATATTTTATGTATTTTAAAAAAAATAGTGTATGGCTATGAGAAATAAGAGACTACCATATCAATTATATTTGGTCAAATATTATAATTCCTTGGAACAAGAAAAACCAATAGCTGAGTAGTGATTGTCAGACTGTGAGAAATGTATGCACAATTTAAAATGGTTAGAAGAGGAAAAAGTTAAGTTGACTGTCGTGTGATTTAAATAGAAAATACAAAATAGGAAAACAAGATGTGGGCTTTTATTTTTAATTTTATGAAAAGGAGGGATATAATGTTGCCATAGATGACAGCATATATTTAATTGTGGCAGTAAAGTATTGGGTTACGAAAGTTAGATTTGTGTGCCAAAATTGTAATTGTTGCCTATAATGGAAAAATTACTATTAAGTCTCAACATCATCATGGTCCACAATGTATATATGCCCCAAGCTTGCAACAAAACAGGCTGGCTCGAAACCAGAGGGCAGAGGTGGTCCGCATTTGATTTGCAGAAAGCATGTTGCATTTGGTTATTTGGGGTCTCAATCTCTTCAGTTATACCAATGTAGCAAAACTGCCAACCAAGTCAGCAGGTAGAAAAATAGAGACAAGAAAAAGAAAAGGAATAGGTACCATCACCAACCCATGTAAAGAAAGCTTAGCAGCATCTAAAGCCAAAAAGATATTTCCATTCTTCGCTTTCATTGAATTTTCTGTCACATAAGCAGTCTACTCAATACTGGTTTCTAAAAATATTGTCACAGGTCATTTTTATCTGCAGTTGTCACAAAAACACCTATGCTTGATGACACAAGGTCAAAATTATTGTGTAAACTAAACTGGCATTCTCACAAGTAAATTTTTCAACATGGGAATTGTTGGGTGCTCTGAGTAGTTCACGGATTATTGCTGAGTGTTTTGTCCACAATCCACTTGCAAAATGGAGGAGTGTTTTGGGATTTCGTTCCCTAAGAACCCTACATACTTATAGGTGGATGATTTTTTTAATTAGGAGTGATTCTGGCCTTTGTTAAGGATATGGCAGATGTGGGAGAGATATATAACTATAAGTACAAGAATCTTGTGAGTAGGGTGGTCCAAAGTTGCTGCTACTGTTTACTGCATGCACTCTTTGTATAAGGATGCAATGACCACTCAATTTTTCCGTCCCAGACTCAACTTTAGGTGCTCACAAAAGGGAACAAAAACAACAGCTGAGGGATGAAGCATCTACAACCCCATTAAACAATTTTAACTAATTGGAGTACAAGCTGTTCAGAGGTGGGTGTCATTCTGCCATCCTGCAGATGGGTGTCCAACTCTTTATCAATAACTAATTGTTATTAGTTAGAGAAAAAGGACCCCAACTTTTTCTTTTGATAAATAATTTAAGGGTTATTATTATTATGACACCAAATGCTGCATGTGAAACCATGTAAAAATACAAAATAGGTTGAAACATTAGTTTAGAGAGGTAATAATCATTCCTTGTCGTTACCTGCTAACAACCAGTTAGTCTGTCACGAGAGAATATAGCCCACGTCGTTGCTGATTTATGCATTCCTGCCAGTCAAGTCTAAGAACCAAGAAAACGGATTAGAAGAAAAGGCAATCAAATTCATTTGAAATTCTTCAGCATTTGAAATCAACAAATTGAATTACCATACAGTACCTTCCTTTGTTAGAATCACAATTTTTGTTACAGTTATTTTAACTGAAACTTATTAGAAACTATAAAATCATAAATAAAATTCAATTTTAAAAAAAAAAAAGACCCACAAATTTATAATTATTAATAAATTTCAACTTTGAAAGCATTTGTTATCAACTTGTCCCAGATAAAATGGTTTGCCAACGCTATCTTTGTATTTCCATGTATTTTTACAGCATACGGATCCTGATCCAAGGAAAATAGGATTTATGGTTCTTGGAAACATGCAACCCTCCAGATCTCGTACCATCAAATTATTTAAAGAAAAAGGAAACCCAAGCCTAGCTTGATAGTACCAAAATTTGTCAAATATAATAGGCTCCTATAAAACAGTATAGAATTCAAAAGGCATCAATAAAATAATCCGAGAATTCAATTCAATGGCATCAATAAAAATCAGATACAATTGAGAAATGGTTGAAAGTCATGCTCGTCTCAACGTTTACTATCCGAAAGACATCTAGCTGCAATATAAAGATCTCAATCGGACTACATGGATCTAACCCCTTGAAAATGTACAAACAACGATACAACTCACGGAAGACTTAGACCTAATACAAAAACTACAACCAACAAAATTATTCTTGCATAAGCCCTAGTACACCTTTTAGAGAAAAGGAATAATAATATATTTCGCTAGGAAGGGCCACCAGAGTACCCCCCATCTAAACCTTCCTATAATCTTAAACTTGTAATCGATCTTTGTGTGTGCGTACAAGCAGCATTTTATGGATTTCCTCCGCTGTAGGACGCTTGTTAGGATTTTCTTCTACGCACTTGTGAAACAAATCCACAAGGAATTTCAACATGTCTACCTCAACATCTGATTTTTCTAGCTCCTCTTCACCGGATGGAATCATTGAGGGTTCATTCATTGAACTCAATGCTTCTAGCTCATCAGTTAATTGTGGTCGTTTACCCATCTGCATCGACCATTGTAGTAAAATTTATTAAAATAGGCAAATTGAAGTTGCACATAAACCAGATAGTACAAGAACAGCCCCTGGAGTACAAAAAGGAACAAATGATGACCATACCTGCAGACTATCAAGGAAGTGTGAATCAGAAAGCCCAGAATATGGAATTTGCAAAGTAAGCATCTCCAAAAGTAAACATCCAAACGACCAAATGTCAGCTTCCTGTCACAAGATGAAGAAAAGTAAATTACAACCCAAGATACTATTTCTGGTCGCTGAGCAATTTTTTTACTACTATACATATATTGGTAATTCACCTCTAACCACAACAAAAGGGGGAAATGGAACATCAAAATTTTCCTTGCTAGAAAGGGGGGTATCGCACAATTTTCATAAATAAACTGAAAAATTTCAAAGGCAACAACCAACAAAATTCCTAAAATAATTTATCACCATTTATGCTTTGTCCCAGTGTGATAGAAATCTCTTCTCCACATTATGAATTGCACGAAGTGTCCATCCAAACTAGTGGCTTACTGTCCTAAGAAACACATTCTAAATTATGAATTGGAACATCCAATAATACATTTTTCTGTAAAGTTCGTATGAGAAGTATGTCTAGCCCCACGCAAGTTTCTAGGGCAAACACAAATGATGGTGTCATACAATGATAATCTTAAGAAGACAATTCTCTTAATGTTCCCATCACAATACCTAAAACACAAGATATCACATTATGTAAAACTAACTAACAGTGTTTTCTCTTTGAATTAGTTTTTATTCAATAATATAATTCCTAATACTAAGTGTTCATTTTATGAATACGATTTAGTTTTGTTAATATTTTGGAGATAGGGCTAGCAAATTGCAAGTCCATTGATAGTCATATGGACCTAAATTAAAACCTAATGGTGGACCAAGGGAAAACTATTTCAGATCCAAAGATATATAGGAGGTCGGTGGGTAATTTATCTCTTTTTCAGTCCATTGGAAGTCTTGATCAAGGTTATCAAACTCGCAAGGCTACATAGACTCGTGAGAGGTCAGTAAACTGGACTCGTAGAGTCAACTCGTAAACGAGTTTACTTTCACATGAAAAAAATATTTTAAAAATATTTGCTCCAAGTTTTCCCCCAATTAAAAAAGAAAGCACTGCAAAAAAAATCTGCACCTCAATTAAAAAAAAAAACAATTTAGTGCAGCCCAATAAAAAAACCCAATTAGTGCAGTCCAATAAAAAAACCCTAATTCCCTAAATCACACAACAAAATAAAGCAACCCTAATTCCAGCACCATCCATCTCAATAATCTTATATGATGAACGACACCACCATCGACCTGCCACCCGTGACCACCGCAATCGCTCGACCACACGAACCACCACCACCGTGCGACCTCCTCTGCACAATCGCCACCACCACACGACCTGCTCCGCTCAATCACCACCACCGCCACACTTGTTCAGAGAAGACGTACTACCTCCGCAATCCAGAGAAGACGCAATGCAACACCACCAAAACGAACGTGAAACAAAACAAAACACAAACCCTACTAAAGACAACGTTTTGGGTTAAAACGAAAATCCATTTGAACTCGCCAACTCAAAGCAGACTCGCGATTCTGAACGAGTTCACTCCAAGTTTGCCGAGTTTACTCAAAAATCAAGTTAACTCGGTAAGGGTATGTGTAAACTCGAATGAGTCAACGGGTTGACTTGTGAGTTTGATAACCATGGTCTTGATATTTATTATGCAATTAGATTTTTTAGTCAATTCACATATAGAATCCTAACATTGATCATTAGAATGTCATGGTTTGCATTCTCTGATGTATCAAAAATGCTACAAGACATTGATCATTACTCCAATTTTGGGTTATTGTGATGCCAATTGGGTTGGTTGTGTTGTTGACTGGAGATCCAACAAAGTGTTGCTACTCGGTCTAGAAGCAAAATATAGATCTATGGCTTTGGCTACATGTGAACTTGTGTGGATTAAACACCTCCTTCCAAAGTTAAAATGTTGTGCAGTTGAACAGATGAAGTTGTACTATGATAATCAAGCAGCCCTTCATATTGCCTCCAATCTAGTGTTTCATGAGAGAACCAAACACAAAAGTAGTCAAATGTCATTTTGTCAAGGGAGAAGTTGCTGTCCAATCTTAGTACTGCATTTCTAAACTCTAAGGACCAACTTGCACGCATTCTAACTCAGTTTCTAAGGGGGCCTAGAATTCGCTTTATATGTTTCAAACTTAGTGCATACAATTTATATGCTCTAGCTAGAGGGGAAGTGTTAAATAGTAGTATTTTTATTTTGTTGGACAACCTTTATAGCTTTTTGGGTGCACCTAGCTTTAGGATCAGAGTTATAGGTTGTAGCTTCATGTCTTTATGTATATATTTGTACTCAATCTTTTTTATAAATACATAATACATCAGCTGAGACAACTCACTGATTTTCTATCAGCCTCCAAATTCAAGTAGTTCTAAAATAAAGTAGCAATTATTCTCTTAAAAAATGTTGACTCGTGCATTAAACCTGTATACTAGTTTAGAAAACTAAATTCAAATAAAAGACAGTTTTTTCTTATTATATAATATCAACATCAGTTTGTTTACTTGGTTATATATGCCAAGAATGTTGTTAGATGTTCATGATTTCCTTTAAGGTAGCTTTCAATCATATATCAATAATGCAGTCAATATTGTAATGCTTGTAACATCAAGACGAAATCCTTATTAAACAACTAATCTAGTCTCCGACCTGATAGTCTCGTCAATTATTTCTCTTTTCACATAAATTAAAATATATTAAGAGAGCGGCTAAAATAATCCAACTTCTGCAATGTACTTTAATACGAATATGAATTTTCCTAAATTACAGTAAACATGCGTTATGTCAAATTTGAAATCAAGGGAGTGTTGATTAGGTGGGGATTCCACCTAAAACTTTTAAGAAAAGAGGGGATGGGAATTCAAGATTCCAATGAGACCATGAAGGGCTGAGTTATTTTATAATTATGTCTCATTTGCGAACATATTTTATCAAACATATGTACGACATTCCCAATATACATGATTCCCAGGAATTAAAAAAAAATGTACAGCAAATGCCCCCATACAGGAAATCTAAGACTGGATTTCTTGTTCATTACTTCTAGGTTTTGCCAAAACTTATATTTAACTACCAGTTAGCAAGTGATATATAAGTGCAAAAATGTATTATATGCATAAACGGGTGGGAGATAAACGGAGAAATACAATAATAGGGAAAATGAATAAAAAGAGGGTGGGTTTGAGACAGTTAAAAAATCATAGAAATAAAGGAAAAGCTATTATTCCAAAATATATTTTACTTGACATCATAGAGAACTACCTCCCATTATTTTTATAAATCGCACATTTACAAAAGCAGAATATCCTTTTGCAAAATCAGAGAAATTCAAAATCAAAGGAGCTGGACTTATAGTTAAACATCTATAATGGCTACTTACAAAAAAATTTATATTGCTCATATATTTCAAACTCAATAAATGGATTATCAGTAGGAGGATCTTACCAATCCATAAGATTTTTTTTTATACATAGTCCGCATAACCTCTGGAGCCATCCACCTAGGTGTTCCAACACATACACAGGGAGGAGGTGTTCCCACATGAGCAATACAACATGCATGTAAAGTTGATCTTAGTGGCACTGCACTATCAAAATCACAGAGCTTCACAGTGGGAGCTCCATTGTCTCTCTTCCTATTCAAATCAAGCAGAATGTTTTCACTTTTTATGTCACGATGAATTATGTGCCTCGAGTGCAGCTCCGACAAAGCACACGAGACATCTTTGGCAACATGCAAAGCCAACTCCACAGGAACATACATTTTCCCAGAGTCTGACAGCTTCTCCAGATAGTTCTGCGTAAAAATAAGCGTGAATTTAATAAAAACAAAACAAAAAATGTTAGTAATAACAAAGAAATGATATAGAATTCTTACTTTTAAAGAGCCCCCTTCCACATACTCCATAAAAATGGCAGATCTAAACACTCGGTGTTCAGGACTACCATCAGCTGAGACAGACCATTGACATGACATTTGGTGTCCATACATTTCTACTATGCATGGGTGTTTTAAAGCACCAAGAATTCTTATTTCTCCCAGACAATTATACTCAAAGTTTTTAATTTTGTCAGCAGAACTCCCCTGATCTACCAAAGTACGCACCTACAATGCCACACAAGATGTGTATGAAGTGACCACATTATATTTATATTATATCCAAATAATCACAACAACAATTTAAACTAACAAGTAGAACAATTCATGGCCATTGTGTTCAATAACAAACCTTTGCTGCTGCCTCAACTGATCCCATTTTGCATTTAATTAAAGTAGTTGAAGCCTTTGTCTCAAGTAAATCACATGTAGTAAGTGATGGAAAAGAATAATCAGAACCTGGAATTCCTCTTGAAGAAAGAGGGATTGTGGTTCGATTAAGAGGTATATACCTGGAATTCAAAATCATCAGTCTCCACATAACTACTTATAAATTCACAGAAGTCAAATTTAAATACAGTTCTCAGATGATGAACAAATTCTTAAGAAATTTTAATCAATTAGAAGAATGCACCCTTGGGTCTAAATTGTATTCTTCATTGCAAATGTAATGCTGACCAGCTATGATATTCAAAGTCACCAATATCCATTTAGTTTCATACAGGGTGGAGTTCCATAAAGATTTTTTTTTTTTTAAATTGCAGGATGCTGACTTTCAAAAGTATGTTTGCACACATTATCCAAAGATTCACTAAGACTTAGTTTGGAGAAAACTATGATATTCAGTCATATTCTTTAATTTACACAAGATTAGGTTCCATGAAAATATTATCCAAAGATTCACTAAGACTTAGTTTGGAGAAAACAAAGATATTCAGTCATATTCTTTAATTTACACAAGGTTAGGTTCCATGAAGATATTGCATAAATATTTGGACTAAAATTCGAGACAGGCTTACTGGTTGTTTTAGTTTAGTAATTTTAAACCATAAGCAAAATTCATTACACTGTACAATATGATACAAAATCTAATTTAAAAAATGTCAAATGATTGGTGATTATTTAACATGACAAAATTGATAACAGAAATAAAACTGATATCAAAAGCTATATTTCAACATGAAACCAATAATAAAATTAACTAGCATACAAAATTAATCATAAATATAGCCAAGCCCACTCAAGTGAGAGAAGAATACTATATAATACCAAGCAAAACTGTGTTTTAAAAAAAGACAACATGTACCACATCCCTTCAGACTCAGGAGGTACATACCTGCAAAAGTATTCAGTATCTTTCTCTTCTCTTATATCAAGAGGTCGACAAGCATCAATCAGCATTCGAACCCACTTGGCACCCCTCTTAATCAGAACGATATTCCAGGCATGTGGCGAAAAATCTAGGTAACCCCTGACAAGCTCACAAGGAATTGATGGATCCATGTGATCACATAAATACTGTAAAACAAATCAGCTAGCATTAGACCATCACAATAAGGCACAATCTGAAAAAATTATGGTACAAAATCAGTGCACAATTCTATATTATGATTATAGTAACAACGATTACCTTAAAAAGCAGAGCTCTATGTCTGCAGACACCATACTGCACGGAGCCAATTGGAACTATGATTGAATTTTGCATTTTTTTAATAGAGTCGAGATATTTTTCCGATATCTTAGAAAGACTGGTATCTTCTATGGTGTTTACAACTGATTCAGAGGAAGCCCTTATACCGGTGCTGCTTCCAGCTGAGCATGTACAGAAAAAAGGTTTATTATAGTTTGAACCAGACACAGATTTCCGTGTCCGTTCTACAATAGCACATCTATCACTGCCACCAAAATGATCTGATACAAAGAGTGCAAGCAGTGATGCTGTCTGCAAGTTATCAACTGCATCCTGGTTCCCATGTCTGTTTAAACCATTTAACTGCTTCAAATTATAGACCAATGCCTGTGCAGCTAGCATAACAGCATCCAACTCTTCATCCTTTTTTCTGAAAGATAACACACAATCCAATCACATTAGGAATAAAACTAGTGTTATAATATACAACCATTACCACTAATACTAAAAACAATAATAAAAGAAAACCTGTCTAGAAGGATGACTTCACGAGAAGCAAGACACTGATTTTGCTCATAACTCTCTAGAGGCATAAATGCCCGGTCTCGTCCAGCATCATAAAACCCATCTGATAGATGGTCTTCAATGCCACAAAATGAGATCTTTCTGTATTTGCAAGACAATGATGAACTAGCACTGATAGATTTTCTAGACTTGCACGGTTTAGGATTATCAAGATCCCGGTCTAAATGTCTCTTTGATTTAGAAACACACTCTAAAAGTTCCAAACAAGATACTTCATCCTGTTCACTTTGCCTGTTCACTACGGAGCACAAGCATGCATCCTTTTCATCTTTGCTTTCAGTAGTGCAACAATCTTCCCCAGAAAAGTGTTTCTCAATAATTACATCACCTTTGTTAAGATCATCAACTTCATTGCCATTTATTGCTGGTTCAGAAAATATTCTTTTATTATCATCCAGGTTCCCATTCTCTGATACAACTTCTGCACAAGTTTCAGAATCAAGACTATCACAATTTCCTGGTTCAGAAATTCTGTGAATCTTCTTGCTCAACAACTGGTCATGATCTACAGCCTTCCACTTCCTACTGTTGTTCAAGCGTTCTTGACGAGCTTTCTGCTGTAAATAATACCGTCTTTTCCACCGCTTACCTGACTTCCGGGATACAAAACATCTGCTGCTAGATGAGGAGCTAGTTAGCATGCTTGATGAGATATGGTTAGGACCTGCAAAAGAAATCACAGAAAAGTACTTGGCTCTTAATAAATAAACTCGATCATTCACACTGCAAGAGGGAAGTGCAAACACTAATGCTAGGTTTGGAAGAGAGAAAATGGAGTAAAATAAATGTAGTTAGTAGAACAGAAATAGAGTAGAGATTAAAAAATAAAAATTAATAACAATTTATTTTATAAATATATAAAATGGATTATGTTATCACATGATCGATTATATACGAATAGGCATGATCAATTACATATGTAAATGTACATATATAATCGATCATATGTTAAAATGACTGATTATATATAAAACTATATAATAAACTTTGTTTAGACATATTTATACAGTGAAAAATAGTTGATTATATTGTTTTATATAATCGATTAAAAATGATGCATAATGTGATTTCCATACTCTTCCCTTCTTCAATGTTTAGTTCCAACCAAATATACCATAAATGTGAGCAAATAATCCAAAGATGGGTATTCATTATAAGCCTCACCCTCAGAAATGGTTTCGTCATTTTCCTGAAAGTTGCTTTCATTGAGATCCATTTCAACAGAAGAGCTGCTACAATCATCTTTGCATCTAGCTTCATCATTTCCCTCCATATTACAACATATCCATGAAGGAATTTGAAATGTCCTGAGCAGCTTGTTGTACTTGAACAATAAATACACATACAAATAAGTTAAGGATGTGAATATTTTTTTTCAAAAACCCAATACTAAATTATACAGTTAGAACTTAATAACATACACAAGTAATAAAAAGAACCTAGATAAAAAATCTGAACTCCCATTAACACCCAGATTTATTGTCGTTTGTTTCATATGCAAGCTACAGCTACAAAATACCTTGGATGCACAAAGGCACCTTCAATGCGGTCCCTCCATGAAAAACACTGTCAGATGCCACCAAATTAAATGCATATTAAACACTTTCAAGCAAAGGAAACAGGAAAAAGACTGCATATCAGACACTGGGACACACAATCAGCCATAAAGGGGATGCATTGACAGTAAAAAAATTCAGATAGACCAATATTTTAGACCCCAAAGCTGAAACCAAAGTCCAAAATAAAAGTTTAGACTTACGGACCACCAGCAACTTAAAACAACTATCATAAAAACAGCCAAAAAAATTCAAGCAATGGATCAACATAGTAGAATATAATTTCATAGTAGGATGTTTAGGGTAAACAAATTTATCTTCAGCGTGTTAAAAGAAGCAGCAGAGTCCCCATCCTAGAATAACACATACAATGGACAGCAAAATAGCAACAAATCATAACTAAGTACCTGAAGGTTTAACTTCTTAAGTCTATGCATGGAGGCAAGTTCCAGGGACCCTAACGAAGTCAACTTATTATTAGACAGGTCCAAACTCTCCAGTCTTAACAGAGAAGACATAGTTGACGGCAGTTCCATCAACTTATTATTCGCAACTTTCATGGATATCAAGCCACTCAAGTAACTTATCTCCACTGGCAACGTCTTCATTTTATTAAACGAAAGATCAAGATACTCCAGTTTTTTCAGGCATCCAATTTCCGGAGGAAGGTATCTATAGTAATTCCAAAACACACACATACTCACATCTCAATGACCCACAAACCACATTATTTGTAATCTAAAACAACAATTGTGTTAAAAAAATACAATTCAGAGAAATTAAATGATAGAGGAACGAACACTAACCTTATGGAGAAATGACAAATAGAAAGCTTGGTCAAGCACCGGAGACCAGAAATCTCTGTCAAAATCGGAAAAGCAGAAGGTCTGGGAGGTCCTTTGGAGAGTTCGAGTTCCTTTAAACCCTGAAGCGTGTGCAATGGCAAGCCTCCGATCCCCGGCGAGGAAATCTTCATCTGCAAGCACTCCAACGCCGTCAAGTTCCCAACCTCGGGCGCGAACAGGTTAATCTCATTTCCGAAGAACTTCAGCGTTCGCAATCGCTCTAGGCGCGAAACCGACTTCGGAATAAGACTGTAAATGTTCTTGTACACGTAGAGGCTCTCCGCGGAGTGCTCGACGTTCTCCGCCTCCGGAAACTCGAGGTTCTTCCCGGTGACGTCAAGAGCCGCTCTGTCGTCGGTTACGGAGTCGAGAGAATCGGAGACAGAGTTAGAATCCTCGGGTTTCTCTGGCGAGTCGCACCGCTCAGACGCGGGTTCGTCGGAGTGAATAAGCTGCATTGGCTGAATCCGACGAGGTTCGCAATTTGGGAGTGGAGAACGAAAGAGGGAAAGAGAAACCCTAGATTCTAGAGGCAGTGTTTGCGATGGATTTGAATATTTGGGGAGTAGTCGCCACTCAATATGTTGATTGCCAAACACGGCGTTATGGGAGATTACGATAATAGCCCCCGTTTTCGGCACTAATTACTAGGTTTGGGGGATCGCAGTCAAAAGAGGCTGCGGGATGAATACTTATAATAAGAAAAGGAGACAGGAAAAAGGTCTTCAATGTTCTTGAGCTCTGTCTATAACACCAGCGTGCTATATTAGATTCAGATACTAAATCCCATCTCTGCAATAAATTTCGGATTAACTCTGAATAATTGGAGAAAGAAATCCTAAAAGTTATACGTATTTGAAGTAACTTTTTCTTATGAAAAAAATATATTATAATAATTATTAAAATATTATTAAATTTATAAAAAGATAAAAGATATGTTAATAAAAAATATTTTTTATAATTTTATTATAAATAGTTAGTTGTATTAAAAAAATAGTTATAAAACATAAAAGATAAAAATTTGTATATAAAAGTTATCATTTTTATAGATTTAGATTCAGATGCCATTGTCATTCATTCATATATTTTAAAAAAAACTAAATGATAAAAGTAAATAACAACTACAATTTCTAAGATAAATGAAAATATGAAAAAAATTCTGCATCATACAAATTAATAAACTATTAGTTTTTTAAAAAAAACAATTTCCTATTAACTATAAAGATAAATAATTATTTATTAAATACTTAAAAAGTAATGAAATGATTAAAATAAATATTAATATAAGGATAAAATTGATAAAAAAAATATAAATATAGATGAAGATGTGTCAAATTAATAAAATTGAGATTACGTAGGGGTGAATTTGTGGTTTAAAAAGGAATTTTTTTAGATATTTATACTATTACTTAATTTACAAGTAAGTTTTCAATCATACTGAGTAAAAAAATAAATAAATTAAAAAGTAATATCTTATATGACACACTCTTTATTTAACATTTCTTACTAATAACATAATTTCTTATATCTTCATCCCAATCTTTACTATCAATTTCAACTTCAACGTTGAGAATCCTTTGATATAGGTGTGGAAATGAAAAAATATATATAATTTTTCATTTAGATAATTTAAACTTATGAATAATTTTGTATTTGCTAAATTGTCTCAATTTATTTGTTATTGCATAAATATGTTTTCAAATCAACTTGTATATAATATTTGACTCTCTTTTGCATCTTCCTATGTAAAAGTAAATATCAAAGAAGTTTAATTAAGTAAATAATGAGCATAAATAAACTGATTACATTTTTTTTTAATAAAACTCATGTTAAATGACATATTACCATATAAAAATAATATAAAATTAAAAAAACAAAATAATTAAATATTTAACTTTTTATAAATTTTGTATATCTTGATCATAAAATCATAGTTGATTTCCTGAATATTGTCAAGTCTAATAAGAGATAAATTATTCTTAAACTTGAATTAATATTCAAGACGTTGAATGTCACTTCTTTAGTTTATACTTTGAAATATAAATTATTCAGGATATCTATAAGTATAGTATATGATTGGTTAGTTGAAAACAAAATTCACAAAGTTCTTAACTACGTGATAATCTTATGGATACACGAGTTAGAAATATTAACAATAATAAAATATATAATTGAATTCTATTATTTATATTTTTAGAATTTAAATATTTAAATAAAAAATTTATTCTCATTAATAAATGATAATCTAGATTACGAATTTTGAATAATATAAATAAAATTACTAAAATAATAGCCTATAATTTCAAATAATGTATTTTATTAATTCTGATTAATAAGAAAAAATATATTTTAATATTTATAAAAATAAATACAAACAAAATATTAAATTAGAAAAAAAACAAAAACACAAAAAATCACCTAGAAAAGCAAAGAAAAAATCATAAAAAACAAAAATTGAAAAAATCGAGAAGAAAAGATGAACATAATTGATCATACCTTGCCTTGAAAAAACAACATAATCAATTATCCATTGTTTTTAGGAGCCTAATCAACTATGTCTTCCCTTAAAAAAAGAACCTAATTGATTATAGTATTTATGAATAGCATAATCGATTAGTTTCGTTTTAACACACACCACAAAATCAATTATCCTCCTAAAAATAAAGGTCAATCGATTATGTTGTATGCTTAATTGATTATCAACTGTTTATTATGACATAATCAATCAAGTCCTATGTGTTTTTTCATGCATAATCTTGAAAATATCTAACTTGAGCGTGAACGAATAAGTGATCAATTCATGAAAAATGCACATAAGTAAAAACACATATCTTATGTGGTTTTCTCTTCACTCATCTCTCTTTTCTCTTCAACCCTTAAAAGACCACTCACTCACTCAACTTTCTCTCCCCCGCTCTTTCATCCTCATTCTTTCCCTGATCCAAACGGGGTATCACCCTCTCATTCGTCATCAACTATAGTGTCACCCCCAATCCAAACATAGTGTCATGGAAGTAAAATAAAAAATGTGAACACTACGGTGAGAAAAGAGAACAATAAAAGTGAAACAAGTGAGTAGAGAAGTAGATAGAAGAGAAAACGAGCGAAGATAAGGAAAAGTAAAGCTTTAATTAATTTGAGATAAAGGGTTACACATTGTAAAAGCCAAAGGGCACATATACAACAAAAACAAAAACTAAAAGAGAAGTAGAAAGGTAAATGGGCCTTAAGCCCAATAACATGCAACAAACCCATAAAAAGGTAAACTAAGAAACTAAAAGCATTTTATCATTCCCCTCCAACAGGAGTTTATGTTTTTCATTCCCAACTTATAAGTTCTTAAAAATAGTGTGTGGTAACGGTTTGGTAAGAATGTTTATTGTTTGTATTGCAAAAGAAATAGGAAGAAACTTGATTAACCCTTTGTTGATTTTGTCTCAAACCACACAACAATTAATTTCTATATGTTTTTTCTATTCGTAAAACACTTTATTATTGGCAATTTGAATTGTTGATTGATTTTCACAGTATATTAAGGTTGGCTGAATAAAAGGAACTCGAAAGTCTTGCAGCAAATATGTGAGTCATTGAATTTCACATGTTGTAGTTAAGGCTCGGTACTCAACTTCATAAGAACTTCTTGACATTGTTTGTTGTTTCTTGGATTTATAGGAAATAATGGTTACTCCTAGATAAATACATAATCTAGTTATAGACTTTATTGTTTTAGGGCAGGTTGTCGTTGTAGGCCTTGATTTGAATGGCAGTGTTGTTGTGAAGAAAGATGCCAACACCTGAATAAGTTTTCAGATATTTGAAAACATGCATAGTAACTTGGTAATGATCACTAGTAGGTGCAAAAATAATTTCACAGTATATTAAGGTTGGCCGAATAAAAGAAACTCGAAAGTCTTGCAGCAAATATGTGAGTCATTGAATTTCATAGAGGTTGTAGTTAAGGCTCAGTACTCAACTTCAAAAGAACTTCTTGACATTGTTTATTGTTTCTTGGATTTATAGGAAATAATAGTTACTCCTAGATAAATACATAATCTAGTTATAGACTTTCTTGTTTTAGGGCATGTTGTATAGTCTAACTCGTTGCAGGGCTTGATTTGAATGACAGTGTTGTTGTGAAGAAAGATGCCAACACCTGAATAAGTTTTTAGATATTTGAAAACATGCATAGTAACTTGGTAATGATCACTAGTAGGTGCAAAAATGATTTCAGAGTATATTAAGGTTGGTTGAATAAAAGGAACTCGAAAGTCTTGCAGCAAATATGTGAGTCATTGAATTTCACAGGTTGTAGTTAAGGCTCGGTACTCAACTTCAGAAGAACTTATTGACATTGTTTGTTGTTTCTTGGATTTATAGGAAATAATGGTTACTCCTAGATAAATACATGATCTAGTTATAAACTTTCTTGTTTTAGGGCAAGTTGTCTAGTCTAAGTCGTTGTAGGCCTTGATTTGAATGGCAGTGTTGTTGTGAAGAAAGATGCCAACACCTGAATAAGTTTTCAGATATTTGAAAACATGCATAGTAACTTGGTAATGATCATTAGTAGGTGCAAAAATGATTTGACTGAGATGATTGACAAAAAAGGATATGTCTATTCGCGTGTTGGTGAGATAAATAAGGCTTGCTTGAAAAGATAAAAAAAATATCTGATATTGCTAATATGTGACTAGAACATCACACCATTCTCATTGTTGATATGATCTTTATCAAAGACACTTTCTCCTTATGCAACAACATTGTTGACTTGAAAATTCTTACTATTTTGAAATCAATACCCAAGTGGATAACCATGTGTTTTTATAACAAATGTCTATAGTATGACTAATTCAACCATAATGAGCAAATTCTCCTGTTATTATTATTGTTGACTTTTTTTTTATCTTGATTTGGAAAACCATGTTTCTTATAACAAACAATTTTAGTATGACAATCCCCACGACAGAAAGAACAAACAACAGATGACCACATAACATTTTTATTGGCAATGGAATTTACATTCTTGACACTGCAATCAAAACATTGCTACTTAGATGACATTTTGTTGAGAAACCAGGAATATATATTTTTGTTATGGCAGGAATATGTTCCATAAGGAGCACACAAGCCTTAATATTGTTATACATATCACTAAAACTTTTTAAAATTTTCATAACTTGATCTTCATTTTTTTCTTTGAGAAATGATAGAGGAGATACTACGAGAACATTTCTTTTGACAAATGCAAATTGGTTCAGGTATAAAATTTTATAATTCATTCCAGATTATTCTTAACTTGGTAGAATACTCAGTAATGGAAAGACCACCTTAGTTTAAAGAAGATGTTTCCATTCGAAGGTCATAATGTACCAGCCACAAAACTATCATATTATTGTTGCAGCGATTCTACGTTAAAAAAATTGAATATGTTTTTTGCTGGTTGAAGAGTTGTGTCATCCACAAACTTCACCTTATTCTTTGCACTCAGTGTCTGTAAGTATATATTTGCTCCACCAGTGATAATTGTTTAAATAGAGAATTGATGAGACAAAAGGAGTTGTTGAGTTTTCATTCGATTAAAGTACAAGGTATAAATAGGTTTGTGCTGTTCCTCGTTTTTATTTCTCATGCTGAAATAGAAATAAAAAAATCAACAAAACAAAATAAGTAAAAAACGAAAGATTTTCTTTTAAAAAAAAGCAAAATTCAAATAACGCACTTAAAAAAATGTGATACCATAACAAAGATAATCACATGAATAATAAGTAGAATCCAGAAACGTGAACAACACTGTGAAAAAAGAGAATAAAAAACAATGAAAAAAGTGAGTTGAATGAAGAAGAGAGAAAAAGAAAATAAAAAAAGAGAAGTAAAACTTTAAATTAATTATGAGATAAAATGTTACACGGTCTAAAAACCTAATCATCATTTTAAATTTATAACAATGTCAAAATATAATTTTGGTATTTTTATTCTTATCCGTCATTTCAGTCTTTACTTTTTATAATTTGAGTTATTTTACTATAAATTATAAAATTTTAATATAATTTTAAAATACGAACATGTTATTTTTTTTATAAATTTAACTAGCGGAAACAAGTGATGTGTATCCGATTTTTTTTTTATTTTTTTTATTTTTATATAATTAAATATAAAATTTAATCAAATTAAATAATATATTATTATTTGTGTTAATTTTTTATTACTTATATTTATATTTATTTTTAATTAAATATGTTTAAAATAAGAT
>Ga0123342_1002554_pt1 | contig 30114 bp, 16 predicted proteins | sample Turbeawhitnodule_FD_89960 | JGI IMG/M metagenome (GOLD analysis project Ga0123342, IMG submission 89960) | Root nodule microbial communities of legume samples collected from Mexico - Turtle bean Mexico white nodule | ecosystem: Host-associated > Plants > Roots > Nodule | place: Mexico: Nepantla... | reverse complement strand
GGAAAAGTATTTTTCAAAATACCATAAAATGACTGTCGCGGCAATCCTAGCAAGAAATCACAATTCAACCATACTTTTGTTTATTATATCTAAGGAGAAAAAACAATAAATAAGACATTATTTTCTTCTTACTCCAAAATTGCTTCTTCCATCACCTTACTACCCCAACTTGGGTCACAAGGCATTATTACCTAACTTGACAACAATTAGTGTTTATCACTATTTTATATATCCTAAATAATTTCATTATCTATCAGATGTGGGCTTTAAAGTTATATGTGTTCTTGGCTAAAGATTGCAAGAACATATTGCAAGGAGAAATTAACTTTATCATTTCTCATTTTTACAATGAATTAATTATTAGATGCATTTTAAAATAAAGACCTTAATTTAAAATATTTCAAAATTATGAGAATTAAATATTAACAATTATAACTAAAACTAAAATTTCATATAAAATATGTACATCAAAAGGTAAAACAAAATAAGTCAAGTTTTTCTTAATTATGAGCTCGTAACAAAAAAAAACTATGAATTATATAAACCAACTACCATCAATCATAAAAATTACGCAAATAATGTTGAAATACTTATTATCCAAGATTAGTTGTTGAAAAACTTATTATCCAAGATTATTTTGCTGAGTTTTTAAAAATAAATTTTTGAAACTTGAAAAAACATTTTTGTAATGTAAAGTTACACTTTCAAAATTTTAGAGAATTTAGTTTAAAATATATTAAAACTAGGTAGTTTTTAATTATTTATTTATAAATATATTTAATTATATTTATTTATTAAAGTTTGAAAATTCTTGAGTGTTTTATTGAGGTTCTACAATAAATCTTTAGAATTTAACAAAGGTTAAAAAAACTTTCGTTATTTTGCTGAGGTTTTAGAATAAATCTTTGAAATTTAACGAAAGTTAAAAAAGTCTTCGTTATTTTGTCAAGGTTTTAAAATAAACATTTGGAATTTAACGAATATTAAAAAAAATCTCTGTTATTTTGCTAAGGTTTTAAAATAAACCTTGAAATTTAAAGAAGGTTAAAAAAAACTCTCTTATTTTGTTGAGGTTTTAAAATAAACCTTTGGAATTTAACAAAAGTTAAAAAACCTCCGTTATTTTGCTGAGGTTTTAAAATAAATCTTTGAAATTTAACGAAGGTTAAAAAGATCTCCGTTATTTTGCTGAGGTTTTAAAATAAACCTTTGGAATTTAACAAAAGTTAAAAAAAATCTTTGTTATTTTGCTGAAGTTTTAGAATAACCTTTGAAACTTAACGAAAATTGAAAAGATCTCTGTTAATTATATCATTTCCTAGAGTTATATTAACCTCCGCCAAAAAATCTCCGTTAAAACCATTTTTTTTTTAGTGTTAAATCAAAACTAAGATAAAGAAACAACAAGAAGATAATTTACATAAATTTGAGTTAATTTCTTTTTTTTATATAAAACTTAAAATTTTCCAATATTAAGAAAATTACTTTTATAAATTTCTCAAATTTTAATGTTTTAAACTCTTATCTAAACAATTTTATAATAAAACATTTCAAATTATGTATAAAATAATTATCTTCTCCAAATCCATCATCCAAACACATTATACAAATAAATATCGAGGAACGTGTAATAATTCTCTCTTAGCTCTCTCCTTACTAGTATAGGAATATCTTTTTGCATTATTTTGTAACGAAAATAGAGAAATATGATAATAACAAAAAATAGTTTAAGAAGAAGTGAAGAATGAAATTTAGTTTAAAGATAATAGTGAATTAAACGGCGCAATAAATTTAGTTAGCATTTTAATATGTAGGATTTGGTGTGTCCTTTAAAGTTGTGAAGGGTGTTGATAAGTAGAAAAGTGAAAGGCATAGACTAAAACTTTAAATGCTTAGGGACCTAAATCTCAAGACCTCACGCCTTAAATAACTGTGTGAACGGCTCTTTCAAATCTTATCTAAATCATGATAATTGGATCTTAAATTGCTTCCTCAACTAATTAAGAACCATTGTCAACACCAATTCTTCTCAAGCTTTCGTCGACAAACATTTCAACAACCACCAAAATCTTTTCAATTCTTCTCATCATCTTACCACCCAACAAATTTCTCTCCAAATTTTCTTTTCAATAAATCAATTGCCCCATTAATAATTCTCACCCAAGTTTTCTATCATCCAACTCATTTCCCTTTTTTTATCATCCAACAACAATCACTTTACGGTTTAATAATTCCACCCAATATCCTACACTCATCAACCTTAAAGTCACAACAACGATTTAAATTTAAAGAACTAACTATATTTTTTATAAGATTATTGCTACGGGAAATATGCCATGTTCTTTACTTGCATGTTTGCCTTAAAAGTGAAAAACGTCTATTCACATGGTAAGGATGTATTTGCAAAAATAAATATAATTCAAACCTAAGTGAAGTACATTAGAGTGACATTAATATATAATAACAAAATAAAGCACAATAATGATGTCCTTCATCTGAGTTGGATACCCAATTATGTGAACAAACTGATTTCTTGTGAGATTGAAAGTTAAGTGGTGATTCACCTATAAAAAACTATCCGACGTTCAAGTCAGTAAGAGTTTTAGAATAATTAAGTAAAAAATAATGAAAAGCATTGAGTATCAAGAATACTAGATAATATCTATATGCCTTTGAACTTGTAAAATATCTTAGTAATCACTACAAATATTATACTAACTTGCATGAAAAAATAAATATTAATTATTTAATCCTTAATCAAATTTTCTTTTATATCGGAATAATTATGTATATTAAATACATTAATGCACATATTGTCATTATTAAAAGTGATTAAATGATATTAGATTATTTTTGTCAATTATGTATCTAAAAATTTATGGATATTTAAAATGTGTGGTGACGTGTATGTACTATAATTTGAAATTGGTTTTTATCTTTAGTGCAAATTTTAGATCTCCTGATACTTGTATTAAGGAAACTATTGGAATATGGATCGTTACAAATATTTTATTTTTTACGTAAATAAATGAATTTTCAGCATATACTATATTATAATATTATAATATTCATGTCAATGATGAGTCAACATAAAATATTTTAACAACCTAGTCCACACTGGATATATGTTTGCCACGTAAAAGAAACTAACAATGACCCATTCCAATAATTTCGTTACTAGAAGTACTCATGTGGTATAAATGATAGACTATGGACGAAAAGTGAAAGTATATGGACAAAAAATGTATTTAACCATAATAATAATAATAATATATTAATCATATTAATAATGAAACGTCTTCGGTCTCCGTTCTGGTGAATGGTAACCCAACGTTTGAGTTTTCTTCGTATAAGGGTTTGAGACAAGGTGATCCTTTGACATCGTTTATCTTTCTCATCGTTGCAGAGGGCTTGGCATGAGTAGTAAAACAGGCAGAGGAGAAGAGCCTATTGGGCAATATTGAGATTGGTGATAGGAAAATTAAAGTGAGCATGCTGCAACATGCAGACGACACATTATTTTTCAGTAACATGAATATGCAGAGTATGTTGGCAGTGAAGGCTACTCTGATATGTTTTAGGCTTGCTTTTGTGCTTAAAGTGAATTAGTCTAAGAGTAGAGTGAGAGGGAAGGTATTAGCTCTGACCAGCTTTTGAGGTACGCGTTAGTTCTAAATTGTGATATCATGAAAACTTTTTTTACCTACTTGGGCTTGAAACTAGATGGAAATCTTAAGAGATTGGCCTTTTGAGATATGGTGATTGAAAAGTTTGGGGAAATGGAAAGGGAATTTTTTGTCAATGACAGGGAGAGTTTGTTTTGTTAAATATGTTCTTACTTCAATCCCATTGTTTTATATCTCCTATTTCTACATGCTGGTGTCAGTTATGAAGGAGTTGGAAAAAATAATGAGAAATTTCTTGTGTGGATGGGGTTCGGAGGGGTGGAAAATAGCTTGGGTGTCTTGGTAAAGGATTTGTGTTCTATTCCATTTGCTTGGTACGACAAGTTTGCGTTTTGTTTCTTTTTCATGCTTTGGATTTTGGTTTTTTTGTTTGAGAGGCAAAATTATCCTTTGATGTGAAGTCGTTTAGCGTTTTGTTGTTTTGCATGGCTCTATTTTATGAGGGTAATGGATATTTTTTCTTTGTTTTGACAGGTTTGTTTTTACTGTAGGGTGCTTAGAAATTTTGTTCGCTATCTTTCATGTATAAAGGTTGGAACACCCATTTGTGTTCCTTTTATATTTATTTATTGTTTGTTGATTTAAAAAAAAAAAAAATAATGGTGGACTTGGGGTGAAAGACCTAAGATCATTTAATATTGCCTTGTTGAGTAAATGAATCTGGCGTCTTAAAATATATGCAAGTGATCTATGGAAAGAAATGTTGGAATCTAAATATGGAGGTTGGAGGGGGTTAAAAAGTACGACCATAAATAATAAGGATTCTCTCGGGTGGAAAGATTTGAAAAGGGTGTGGAGTTCAGATGTGTGGGGTGTGACTTTGAAGATAAAGTTGAGTGAGTGATTGGGGATGGGAAGGAAATCTGGTTTTGGGAAGATAAGTGGGTATTTAATGAACCTTTAATGTATAAATACCAAGACTGTTCTCGATTGCAGTGGATCGTGATAGTGTAGTTAAATAGGTTTTAAAACGAACAAAAGATTTCCCGAGGCGTGAATGATCACTGTCCGTAAGGACTTATCCGCGGTGTATTGCGCAAGTCCCCCAGGATACAACAGGAACTTCCCGGTAATTTCTGAGGATCAGAACTAGCAAGTTTCTCTTTAAAAGAGTAATACTCAAATAGAACCCAGAATTTATTATAATAATAAAATATTGAAGAGAGAGAAAGAAAAAGAAAAGGTGAAGAATGGAGAAGGAGAAGAAGCACGGTAGAGGGTTTCAAGAGGATGGAGAACCGTGAGTGAGAGTAGTGTGAAGCAAGAGGATGGAATGCGGTATTTATAGATGAAGAAAACCCTAACAGAGTCGTGACCGTCGCCGGAGTTGGAGGAAGACCCACGGAAAAGGAGGAGCCAACCACCCACGAATCTCGCAACGTTCTCCAACGTTCTCAAGATTCCACACGATCAGCAGAGCAAAGGCGTGAGCGTTCCCAGTCGTGCGGCTACGATTCAAGGTGGAAGGGGCAACGTTGCGCGAAAACCTCAGAGCAGATCCGGTCTTCGCTGAACCTCCGCGATCTCCTCCAACGGTCACTGAAGAAATTTAGGGTTTTACCACTTACTCTGTTTTCGTTTCACACACTCTGTTTTTCGTTTATATTTTGCTATATTAGGTTCTTGTTTTACAACAGATAGTTCCCTGACTCAAGCAGGAAGGTGGAACAATGGTAGGTGGGAGTGGAAGCTGGGGTGTAGGAGAAATTTGTTTATGTGGGAAGAGAATCAGATTGTTCAATTGTTGCTCTTGTTAGATGAAAAAATGGTTAAGGAGGAGGGAGAAAGTGTTGAGGACAATTGGAGTTGGAGAGATGATAAACAATTGGCATTTTTTGTGAAATTTGCATATAATTCTTTAAAGGTAGATGTGGGAGGTGAGGTTAGGGCTCCTTTTGAGAAATTCTAAAAGGTAAAGGTTCTCCCATCTGCACAAATTACAACATGGAGGGTGTCGAATAATAGCATAGCAACAAAGGACAACCTGTTGAGACAAGGAGTCGTACTGATAAGTAACTTGGGTGGGTTGTGTGGAGAGGAGAAGATTGTTTGTCATTTATTTTTTAAGTGTAAGGTTGTGTGGAGAATCTAGGGTTTGTGTATGTCTTGGTTGGGGTGCTTGTCGATGTTTCACTTTGATGCTAAGGTACACCTCATGATGTTCTGTCCTACAAATGTTAAAGGATCAATATTTAGAATCTGAGGAGGGGTGTCGATTGCAATTGTAGGTGAAATATGGAAATATCAAAATAGGTGTGTCTTTAAGAATGAGAGAGTTGATCATTTAGAGGTGTTTGCGGTGACACAAAGAAAAGTTTGGGCTTGAGTTACTAGTAAAGAAAAAGATGTAGAGTTCTCTTATGTTGATTGGAGTCTGGAACCAACGATATGTATGAATTCTGTTAATTAGTATTGTCCTCTTTTCTTTGGTATGTATTGTTAATTCATTGTTTTAGGAAGGAAGAAGTTGTGTTTTTGCAGTTTGGTTATAAGCAGACTATCTCTTTGGTTGGAGTAAGGGGATTTGATTTTATGCAATTGGAGCATTTGTGTCTCACATTAGAAGAAGAGACCCCTTGTTGGAGCAAAAGTGATGACGTGCAAAGAATTTGTATGGTTTGTTGTTGTGTCTGTGGTTTTCTTAAGTGTTGTACTTTTTGTAAAGCGGTTAAAAAATATCTAATATTGTTGGAGGTAGTGTTTGGTGGTTTGTTTATCTCTTTATGCATTTTGGTGTTTGATATGTTGGTTTTTCATGGCTGTTACAAAGGATGAGCTTCTTTGGTTGGTTTTGGAGTAAGGAATAACTGGTAGTTTTTATTTGGAGTTTGGAATTGGTTGGGATGTGAGGTCTTATCTTATCTCTCTTTTTAATTCTTGTATAAGGGTTGAGTCACGCCTTAAGTGGATATTTATTTATTGTTTCTTGCTAATAAAAAAAATACAAAATAATGATAATAATAATAATAATATACAAAAGTTTACAAATAGAATAATTCATATTAATGATTAGATGCATTAGCTACAAAATAATTTGTCATTACATACTGAATAATTTGAATATAATGACTAAGTGTATTACCTACAATCTTAATAATATGTATGTAATGATTAAGCATAATATTATTATTATTAATATTCAAAATTTAGGTACAAACAATCCATATCTAATTATTATAAGTATTACTTACTATCATAATATGTGGGTTATATTTACATATAATATTGATTTTACCGACAAATAAATATATATAAGTACAGTAAATTTACTAACAATTTTTTTTATTCGTAATATAATGCTTAATTTAACTATGAATCTGTGTTTGTTTATAATAGTCCGTATATATAATATTCTGTATATAAATATGAAGCTTTTTTGTTTTGTACGTTGATGTTGAAAGCCAAACCACTCTATCCTTTTATAATAATGAGTTCAATTTTTTTTTTTCGTTTTTAGTTCATAGTTAATATGATAGATTAATAGTTATATGGATAATTTTTTTTTATCAAGTAGTTAAGTTGATCCTGAAGTTAATTATAGCCGATAAAGAAAACGTTATCTATATATTTTGGTCCATCAAAAGAGAACTCTCACCAGACAATGCATGGTCACTATTCACACTACGACAAAACATATAATTGAATGTTATATATATAAAAAATAAACAATATAAAAAGAACAACTTTTACGTTAGATCCTGCGCATATAGAGGTAAAGATTTTATGTGTAATCAAGGTTTATGGTCTTCCATGCAAAAGAATTGCCATCATAAGATCAAACTAGGACAAGGCAACGTAAAAATAATTTAGTAGGGCCACAAACAAAAAATTCAATCCCAAACATTAAGTAATGTATATTCTGTTTGGATAAACTTTTTTATAAACATATTTAGAAAAAAAAATATATAAAAAGAAAAACAAATTATTTTTAATAAACTAAAATTAATTACGTGTAAATCATTTTGAAGAAATCTTCTTGTTCAAATTTTAAAAAATTAGATCTTTAATTTATACATAAACTAGTTCAAATTATAGAAAAAAATTCATTATATAATTTGTTTATCTCACTTTCTTCAATAAACCTCACCAGGCATGGCATCTTTTCGTGTGTTTATTTTTTTAAGCAAAAAGAAATGTTTTGATAATAAGATGCAGGCTCGTTATTTTTAATTTGTTTTTGTGACGTCCAATTCAAGAGTGGAAAGGGTGCTTCTTAGGTACCATTAGGTATCAGCTTCACTCATATCAATAATTTTTTATCTCTTTCATTATTGGTAAGAGATTACTTTATTTTCAATAAAAAACAAAAGTGTTACATAAATCAAAACTTTTCACTTGTACAAACTTCATATAAAAAAAAATATGTAAATATTGTATATCATGCTACTTTATTCTAAGTAAAATGTTGGAGGAGAAAGAAACTAGGTAGATGGTAGGGAACATAGGCATACTTATGACTATTTAAATTCAACACAAAAGTCAAAAAGGTGAATTAAAAAGAGTTGGGCACATTCTTTTACATTTATACTCATTATTTCATTTATCTATATATTTATATTTATATATATAATATGATAGGAGTATGTGCCTTTTGTCCAATGCAAGTTTTTGACTTATTAAAGGGGTTGGAGTCATTGCAGAAGTATTAATATGAAGGAAAAGTTAAAAGTGGTGGTTAAGAAACTATGGGGCCAAAACTAGGGTTTGTGGATCGAGTTGTGAAAACCATAATTTACAATGTGTTGTGAGAGAGGTCTGAGGGGCATGTTTGGTTTCAGTGTCCTCTCACATGGATCCAATGGAAAAGACACTACAACTATAAAGTTATTTTTGTCCCCAACATCTTCAAACCAAAGTTCCTCCAAAGCATTCTATGGAATCACAATGATTCTTCACCTTCTATGTCTTCTTCTTCTTTAATCAAATTGCTATTCCTATGAAAGCGTGTCAAAGCAAAGACCTCTTCGAGATCTTCCCCACCAACCATCAAATCATAAATCACATTTTCTCTACTCATTTATATAATCTTAATTTTGTATCAGACCATAATTGAAGAAGAAATAATACTTTGTTGAAATATATAACGTGAAAATGTTAAACAATTTTAAAATTATATTATATCACATTATAAGTATAAATTTGTTGAGTGTAAAATCATGACTAATTGGATTTGACTGACTAGACACTATGACTAATTGGATTTGACTGACTAGACACTATGTTTTAGTAAGCGGGTTTAATCATTGTATCTTCTTTATAGTTTCTATTTAAAGAAATTATTGTATTTGTAATTGAGCATGCAACACAAGAAAGAAATAAAACATAATAATTGTCCTTGTGAATATAGGTTACAGTTAGCGACCAAATCACGTTAAATTTTGTGTTGTTTATTTTCTGACGTTGTTTCGTGATTATATGTGTTGTTTCCGCATACGTTTTTTCTATCAAAATTAACATATTTTACTAGTCGTGAAAATAATATTTTTTATTATTTTTACAATATAGTCACTCAAACTATGAGATGTGCTTAAAATATAAAGCTAAATTTATTTTAAAATTTAACACAATTAATTTACAAAATGAGATTTTTATTTATTTACATATTTTATTTTTATTTTATTTTTAGTTAAATGAAATCTTTTAAAATATTTGCAAAATTGTTCTTTTGTAAAAATTCTTTATAAGAACTTATATTTTATATCATGCTTATATCTTAAAAGAATTTTAACTCTTGTATTAGAGATTAAAAATGTTAAAGAAAATCATAGATGTTATTTAGAATGAGAAAAAGCAATGAATGGGTGAGTATGGTAGTAGTTAGCTCAAAAGAAGAATAAAAATGAGATAGTGTGATTCACAAGCAAATTTAGACAGAAAGATATATGAAGGAGAAGCGTGATTGGCTACTGAATATAAGGGGTTAAGAACCATGCATGCATGCATGATAGATGGAATATTTTTTCCATTTCAAAAAGAAATTAAACAACAAAAGCTTAAAGCGATTAGCCTTAATTTGATGTAGGTCCAAATAATTATGTCTTTTGAATGTGGTAACTAACTTTTTGGCTATTGCCCATCACCACACGGAAACACCTCATTATAAATAAATTGGGCAGTATATTTTAAAATAACTAAATAATTTAGATAATGTTCTTACAAGGTTGGGTCCATAATGACTTCAGTAGCTTCCCTCTTTTCGTCCTTACAACTCCTGTATTCGACATTTCCGTCTACAAGTCTTCCAAGAACGGCGGGGTATGATACCTGCGAAGGTGTTCCGACGCTCAAGTCAGTCCGGGTATTATATGTGGATATGCTAGGGATTAGAAGATTACCTCTAGCACAGGGTCTCTTCTGACATTTATAGCTTTGTGTTGGGCTTTAGCTATTATGGGCCTTCTTTTGGGCTCAGGCGAAGGTCCATTTGTGCTTTAATCATGATTTATGGTAAAACTGACTTAATTATGATTAATTGTGGTTTATCATCTGCTTTCACGTTCGTTCGGTCTTATCGACTATTCGGACTTTCGGCCTTTCGGTATTACAGATAATACTTGTAAGATTAACAAAAAAGAGTGTTTCAAAATCATTTTAAAAAACTAAAACGTATTTTACATATTTTAAAAGAATAAAAGAAACATATTTTTCTCCGCTTTAAATATGTTTGGCTTGAATCCATGTCAAAAACTTAGGCACGATGTTACGAAAACCCCAAAAACTTAGTTAACCATCTTAATCACTTTTAGAAAAAATACAGTGTCATCGTCCCCTTTGTTTTAAGATGATGAAAACCCTATTGTATATTATATATAATTCAATTTTACGTAACCAACTTGGTTATGACTTTTGTGTCATTATTAATGGAAGATTTCTAACCTATTTTGTTCGTCGTGCTAAGGAACAAAATCGATTCTATATAATAAGAACTATTTCGATGTAAATGTTTTTTCTTTAACATCATTTATTTATTTTATATTAAAAATATATTTTCAGAATTTAAATTTTTTATCATTTGGTTGAAGAGTATAAATCGTTATCACTTATGTTAATTCATTTTAGTGGCGTAATAAAATGCTTTGAAATGGAGTTTTGTCGACGGAAAAGTCAAAGTGGTAGAACGTAAATGCGAGTAGATAATTAGAAGGATCTTCCAATAAGGTGCACTTGCTTATTGTTCCTTCTATGGTAAGTGCGTTAGGTTAAGTACTTCTTTCATTAGCAACTTTACCCATTATTGTGATTAATTAAGCGAATATAATTTTACCGTTTTTGTAGGTAACTGTGGCTCATAACTTGGGTAACTACTTGAAGAGAACAAAAAGGGTTTGATTTGATGAAGCATAAACTACCTAACTTTATGCTTGTATGTTTGTAATTATACCTAACATTAAGTAATTATGTTTGTATACATCGGTGTCTTCTATACATTGGTGCCAAATATATGATCTTTGATTTGGTGTGTTTAGTCTCATGAGTTTATATGTAAGTCATTTGCAACTTTCACTAAAGAAAATTATGAAATAGAAATTAATTTTTAAAAAATAAAATAATTAGTTGTAATAGTAACTAAATTGGAGACCATTTTAAAAACTAAACAAAAAATTGGTTTTTAAATTAGTTTCTATTATTGTTAAATATTTTTTAAATTGGTATCTAATTAGCAACCAAGGTTTTTACTACCAAATTTAGAAACTAAATAATTGGTAGTTAAAATTTTGGTTGTTAATTAGATACCAATTTAAAAACTATTTAACAAAATAAAAACTAATTTAGAAATTAATTTTTTTTTAGTTTTTAAAATGGTCTCTAATTTAGTTATTATTGTAACTAATTATTTTGGTGTCTAAAAATTAATTTTTATTTGATGATTTTTTTTTTAGTATTTGGTGGGGGAAAATCATTGGTAAGCTAAGCTAGACATGTCATTCTAAGTTGGTGGACTTTTTTTCTCTACCATTACCTATTTTAATCCTATATGTATTTATTGGGTTGTTTCTTAATTTTTTACACCGTTCAAATTGAAATAATTACACACAATTAAAATTGTAAAAGAATTCAATGTAACAATAATTTAAATTAAAAACCATACATTTAAATATCTGAAAAAGTAAATAAAAAAATATATTTGATTAATACATATTACATAAACTAATTTAAAAAAAAAATAACTTACAACTTTTAAAAAATAAATAAAAATACGAAAAAGTTTAATAATAATTAAATTATTTTAAAAAGCTAAATTATAATTACAGAGTAATATATTTTTTAGAAACACTAATTTTATTTATATGATAAAACTTACGTAGTTATATTATTTTATGTCTTTTTACATTTATTAATTAGTTTGCCCAAACATTTAAAATGGACTAAGCTAGCTTATTAATTCTAAATTTATAAATTAAAAGTTTATCCACTAAAAGTTAATTTATAAGTTAGAAGCTAGCTCATTCTCTCTTAGTTTTATAAAAAAGTTTAAGAAAAAATATTTATCCTAAATAGATAAATGCTTTTTTTTTCATAAACTTAGTTATTGGAAGTAACTTACTTAAATTTAGGGATGACAATGGAGACCAATCCGTCCATCCTGCATAAGTTCGAAAAAAAAAGAATTAATTTTATTGGTCTGCGGGTTTGCAAGTTAGTCCGCATAAGAATATTTTTTAAAAATTAATGAAAAAAAATTTAAATATAAATTTGAATAAATTTATTTTTTGTTTATTATTATTTTCTTATTTAAATGAATTAAGTAAGTGGTTTCAGTATTATTCTCACGACACATGTATAATAAGATATGAGTAGAAAATATTATAATGATATTCTGCTTTTTAATGAAATTTGAATTTCAATCGTACTAATAAGTTGACTAATAAAATATTTTATTAAATATATATGTTTTTTAAAAGTAATACATCTAGACACATGATTACTATTTTAATTTAAAAAATAATATATATGTATATATAATACAATATTTAAATTTTATTATAATAAAGACTAAGGTTTGACTCCTACCTCTAGTATTTTGATAAGTATCGAAACTAAACCATCTATGCATTTTGGAAAGACAAAAAAACACTATAAAGTATTAAAAAATCATTATCAAATTTTGTGAAAGTGTTATGAATTAAGACTTGAGGTGAGTTTCTTCATGCACCTCCATGTTTTTCTACCCATACCTAAAAAATACTAAAAATACACTTTGACTTTCCATTGAATGTTTTTTCTTTAATTCCGTAATGTGGAATATAAAAGTTAAAATTTGTGTTTCGAATTGTACAATTTTTCATATTGCACAATCTAGAAAACAAATTTGTATAAATTTGTATTCCAAATTATAAAATTTGGAATAAAATTTGGAATGGACAATTTAAGATTTTTTTAGAAGATGAAGTTGCAAGAAGGAATTATGGGAGAGTAGAAAGGAATTTTTAAAATTTAAAAATATATAGGTTATGTGAGCTATCCTGCTCTGTATTGCACTTGACCCACACGAGCGGCAAGTTATACGAGACGAACCTAAACAGGTCAACATGTTGAAATACACAGTTACCCCACATTTTTTTAATGGATTCTGAGGCTTGTCCCAATTTGTCATTCTTACTTAAATCTTATACCTAAGTAAAATTTAATTACTTATTTAGTTTAACAAGTCTCTCATTAAACTTTAATATATTTTGTGAAATTTAAGACTTAAAAAAGTGATTTAAAAATATTAGTTTTGTAGTAAATTGTTTTAAATAAATTTACCAATAACGCAGCCACAACAACAATAAAACCCATATTTACCCTCAAAAGAATAATTTGGTTTGAATTGCATTGATGATCTTTAGGAACTTTTGGTAGTTTAGATGAAATGAAAATTGAAGGGAAAACAAATAGCTTGTGTAGATTCTACCATAACTTTATTATTTTTTTACCATGCAAAACAATGAGCGAAACATCAATGGTTTTTTTTTGTTTAACATCATATATGATTAGCAGTTTACATTTATAATTTCTATATATGTTTTATTGTTTTTCGAAAAAGATAAGCACTTTAATAAATATTAATTTTATTTTAGGAATAAATAATAGAATGCAATTTTTAAATTTGTAATTAATACAAAAATATATTTATATTTGTATTTATTTATTTTTACACTCTTCTACTCCTCTAAACAAAAAAGAAGAAAATTCTACTTTTATTTTCATTTCATTTTCCTTTTTATTTCTTTCACATTTTTTCTTGAAATTCAACCAAAGCATTAGACTTAATGAGTTTCTAATACTTTTAATACCTATATTTTATAGGAATTTGAAAAAAAATGTTTAGGGAAATGACTTTAACAGCATGCTCTTAAATAATCTATATTACATTATCTTGGTCAAACCAAACATATACATTTTCATGAGTACCACTCTACCAAAATTCTTATTGATTTAACTAATGGAATGTACTCAGTATTTAACATTTCTCCATCAAAGATAACTGGCAATATAGAAGAGAACTTTCAATGAAAAACTTAATTTTAACTTCTTTAATTCATTTTTGCAACCACTTATATATTTTTTTAGCATAAAGGTTTATTACAAAGTGATATTTTTGCAACCACTTATTCAATTTAAGTCTAGTTGTGACTATATACAGATGAAAGCACAAATGAACCAACTACAAGAAATGTTAGAAGCTTCATTTGCAGATCGATGAACAGGGGTGAAATAGAATGGAATAAATTTTTTATTAAATTTTATTATTTAATTTGCTTAAAATGGATAGAACAAAATGAGATTTTATTGCTTTAGTTCATGTATGAGTTTTTTTTATATATTTCGTTAATACTTTTAAGAAATTTAAAGTAATGGGAGTATAAAAGAGGTTGTACTTCAAATTTAAATGAAAGTATTTACCGTATAAGGAGACTTTTTAGTTCATAAACTATTTGCTTGTTGTATTTAAATAAAATTTAAAATCATGTAAGGGGAAAAGTTCAATCTTTTAATGTTAAGAACTTTAAAATGTTTAAAATTAAATAAGTTAAATGAGCTGGATAGAGAATAAACTTAAATTTTGATAGATAAGAAATTTTATAATTTATTGATAAGTTTTTCAATAATTTATAATTTAAAATTAAATTTAAATAAAACCATATGAAGATTAGAAATAAAATATAGAGATAAGAATAAGAAAGAAAGAAATAGAATGGAAAAAACGTGTTATTTAGATGGATAGAAATAACTCATCTCCTTCTTATTTACTTATATTGAATTAATTAAAATGAGAAAAGTGAAAGTCTTACTCTCACTGGATAATTTATATAGAAATTAGATTTTATCTATATCTTTCTATTTATTTCAGATTTATAGGATATAATTAGTTTCTTTCTTAATTTTATTATAAAACGTTTAAATAGTAAGAAGAGCAAGGCTAATAATCAAAAGAAATTAAGGAATCGAATTTGAAAGAAAGAGGTTGAAGAAAATTTTCCAAGGTAGTCAAAAATTTAGATTTTACGTAATATCTTTCTTTTTATTTCAGATATATAAGATAAAATTTAGTATTTTTTAAATCTTGTTATAAAACTTTTAAATGGTAAGAAGGAATGGCTAATGATCAAAAGAAAATGAGGAATCAAGTTTGAAAAAAAAACAGAGTTGAGACATTTTTCTAAGGAATCAAGAAAGTTGGTGGTGAGTAACCGCAAAGTTTTTATTCCTATTTTATTTCGTTTAATTTATTTTATTTTATTTAAATTTTCTAAATAATATTCCTTTTTTTTTACCTTTATAATAGTTGTATATGGATTTTTTTCGTATAAATTAAAGAAATATTTTAATTTTTATATTTTTAGTGTAATTTTAAGTGAATTATCAAGTATACCCCTTTCAGTTTTTTCATTTCGATGTATATTTATTATGTCATTGCATTTTCTCTCTTTTATCATAACTAATTTCTCTCTTTCTATACTAACTAAATTAAAGATATAATATAATTGTGGGAAATTATTATTTTAAAATTTAATTAATGAAAGATATACTATTTTTATCCATCAATTTTTTCTCTATTCTATTTTCATCCACTTTTTTTCTTATTTATTTATTTATTTTCTTTCTTGGATGATCAGAGCAGACAAAAGCATCTACCTACTTGACAAAAATATTATAATTAAGAGGATGATGACTCTTGGCCGCAGGTGAGAAAATCCACTATCCATATATGTTATAAATGTCTTATTTGGTTGCAGTGTTGTCATAAATTAAATAACAACATTCAAAACAAACCAGTGTTACACACTCTTATCTACAAATTATCAGCAATGCAAGCATATGATTATAACTAATTTTAAAACCCTGATTTCATGCTCATTGTCATATGTTGATTCAGTTCTTCTACTCCTTCATTTACAAATTATCAAGCTCTCAATTAACATTAGCTGTCATTATTAGTTCACCATTGTTATCTAACTACCAGTACACTCTACAATGCAAACATCTGCAGCTGCAGTAAGCCATATACACTCATTTATCATCAAGAATCTCCTCAAATACCAAGTTACTGAATCCAAGAAACAGTAGTGGCATTTTTGGAGGCAGATAAATGATTTAAACAGACTAAACACACCAGTATTCATTTTGCAAGCAAAACCACTAAATAGTTTTCTAGTAGCATACTGTTTGTAATAACATTTAAAATAAAAACATGGCACAGATCGAGTCTATTATACAACATCAAGAAACACAAGCTACCGAATGACTTTCTTTAGGTCCTTGTTCTAGCAGTCTTACATTCATTATTCCCAACCCAAATTACCCAAACAATGCAGAACATGCCCTACAAATTATATTCACACTGTCATATTGATTTGGAAATGTTAAGTTGCTTTGTAAATTTAACCAGCTAATTTTCCATGACAAAGTAACGTACTGAAATCTGAAGAGGTTCTCGATAGAATTGAAAATGGCAATAGTCCAAAGTAGAACCATAAATAAAACATTATACTACATAAGGAACAAAGCCAAAACAAAGAGTAAATGCTTGAAAATAGAAACATAGCATAGCAGCTCATGTCATGACCTTCTAAAATTGCTCATTGTCATGGGAAAGACTTGGCTTGACAGCCTCTAATGATTTATCAGACCAGCATATCATAGTTCAAGCCACATTTAATAAGAGCAGACAGGTTATGCTACGTCGATGCTGTTCTCGTATGATACCTGCATGTTTGGCAACTCAGTCTGCACTTTAACTGTCCTAAACTAATGTCTGAAGACATACCCTATGAAGTTTACGTAGAAGAAGATAGATCAAAACAGGACATACATGTACTTAAACTGATACGCAGTTGAAAAAGTACAACTTCTGTCACTTTCGGACCAAAGACTCAGCCTAAAAACTTTCTTGTTAGATATATTATGCTGCCTCAGCCTTAAAATCTCTAATATTAAGATTTTAAAAACGAATAAAATAGTAGACAATACTAATCCAATGATAATTATACAGCCCTAAATCGGACATGCATTCCAACAGAGAAAAATCAAATGGAATCACTTAAAATGTGTTTATATAACATGAATATATCTACTATATGCAATCCGGATTCAGGGCCATTTACTGGTATACATAACGATCCACTTGATAGATAGGTTCAGGTCAATAATTCAAAGCTGAGACAGATAATCCACCATAAGAATACAAAACAAGAATTAGCATAATTGGATTGAAACACATCATAGCACCGTACTAAATGGAAGTCTGATTATATTTCACCAACGCCACCAAATATAATATCGTGTATGTAAATTCTAGTCACATCCTATGGAGTTTCGGTTTCTTACTTTCATGTGTCATTGTCCACAAGATCACTAACAAATATACACTGATTAACAAATTTAATTTCAATGGAAAAACTATTTTCAAAACCTACCCTCCTCCACCGCAGAAGTGTTTCAGCATACAATATTACATTATTACGAGTATCCTATATCAATGCTGTGGTTTATGTAAGAAATCTAGGCTTCTACACCTCTCAAAAGGCGCATCAAAAGGAAGAAACAAAATTGAGACCATAATACAAATGATTGAAACATGACCTGGAAAATGGAAATAGACTAAGGCACACGCCAGTTCTATTTCCCAACATAGATAACCCTGTTCTTAAAGCACACTATCAATATGTACCAAAAATCAGAGTTTGATAAACCAAACTAATCACCAAAACTAGTACCATTCATCTAGATGCAAGGATCATCGAAAGGATTCTATTCCTTAATTTTCTAGAGAAAGAACATTACCGTCAGCTCTTTGCATCTAGTAGTCCCGTCTCCAAAATGCTAGAATTGTCCTCAAAATACTGTTTATAAGGATGATTATCGGGAGCAAGCGTGCGAAACTTCTCAAATTGCTTCTCAGCTTCATCATTCTTCTTCAGCATAGTATACACAATACCCTGACCCAAGTAAGGTCTAAAATCCTGGGGTTCTTCCTTCTCAAGCTCCTCATACACCTTCATCGCATCAGATAAATCCCCATCGATAACCTTTATCTGCGCAATCAACAACTTAAAGTCTCTCACTTCGGAATCCTTCCCTTGCTCCGCGCAAACCTTCACGGCCTCTTCGATTTTCTTCAGAAGCTCCATGGTCGGCGCCTTCGTCTCCGAAATTAGCATTAACAGGCATCGATACGTCTCCACGTGGAACGGATCCCTCTGAAGCAAGTCCTCAAACTCCTTCGCGGCGAGTTCGTTCTCGCCGTTGAGCAGGCGCAGGTGCGCCTTCACGAACGGGTACTCGAGCTCCTCCGGTTCGAGTTCGATTAGACGGTCCAGGACGAGGAGCGCTTCGTTGATTTCGCTGGCTTTGATTTTTGTCCGTAGGAGGGACTCAAGCTCTAGAACGTCGTCGCTCGATTGCTCTTCGGCGGTTCTCTCGTCGGAGAGAGTTTCCAACGCGGCTCTCTCTTCGGAGAGAGTATCCGACGCGGCCGTGTCGACGGAGATATTTTCCGACGCGGCCGCGTCGTCAGAGAGAGTTTCCGACGCGGCCGTGTCGTCAGGAAGAGTTTCCGACGCGGTCGTGTCTTCAGGAAGAGTTTCCGACGCGGCCGTGTCGTCGGGAAGAATTTCCGACGCGGAGGAGGGTGGCGGAGGGGCATGTGGAAGTGCCGATGCAACCGGGGGAGGGTGGAGGCGCATGAAGGAGAAAGCGGTGGCGGCTATGGCGATGCAGGTGGGTTTGACGAGAGGGGAGAGAAGAGGGTCTAGGGTTTTGAGAAGGTGGTTTATGGCGGTTTGGGGTTTCTGAAATGCATTTTGTCTGGGTGAAGATGAAGATGAGGCTCTGATGGAGGAGAATGGAGGAAGGGAAGAGAAGGGTGTTGAACCATGGAAGAACTTCAGACTCCGTTGTGGAAGGGAGTGAGAGAGTGAGAAGTGATGGTGGTGAATTCTAGGGAGAGAGTCCATGGCTAAGCTTCACCAACACCACCTACCTTAAACCCCGTTATGGATCAGTGAAAGAGAGTTTCAAACATCTTTTTCACTTGTTCATGGTATTCTTTTTTAGAAATATCAACAAGTTTTTCGCAGTTATTCAATGAGAGATCTTAATCAAACACAGTCACAACTTGGTTCATGCAATGCTAAATTTTTATATGATTAGATATGTAATTGTTATAATTTGTTTCATATATTTCTATATACATTCTACTGGCAGACTAAAATCGAGAGGTTAAGCCGAAAGTTGAATAATATACCTAACTACGGTTATACATAAAAGAATAAAACAAAGACTAAAATTGAGAGGTTAAGCCGAAAGCTAAATAATAGACATAACCGAGAAGTTATACATAAAATAATAAAATAAAATATAAATATTATTATAATAAGGTCCAATTAAATAAAAACCTGCGTTAGGGGTTGCGTAAATAATAAAACAGTGTAGAAAGAAAGTCTAAAGGTAAAGTGAAAAAGTCCATTAAAGAAACCCTATAAATAGGAGGTCAACGTAAGAGGTAATTAAGAGTGATTTTTATCTGATGAACATTACATCATTTCTGACTTTGACATCAGAGCGACTTGTAGGTACACCCCTCATCTGTGTGAAAGAGAAGCCGAGAGTACCTAGTTAGCCAAAAGAGAAGCCGAGAGTATCTACCTTGAGGATAAGCCTAGACCACTCAATGTGAGGAGAAGCCTAGAGTATCCAGCCCAAGAAGAAACAGAGAGTCCAGCCCAAAGTTTGAAAGATTTATATGAATTAATCTTGTCAACCTAATTCTAGTGTTCTTGATCCTTGTAGTAAGAACATACATCAATAAACATTCTATTTGTGATATATAATTAAGAATTTGACAAATAACTTGTAACTAATAATATAACCTTATTTGTTCTAAAATGTACAAGTGACTTTAAGTTATTAGAGACTTCAAATATTCGTCCAAAATCAAGTTCACCTTCTATTTGTAGGAGAGTTTTTCTTCAAGCTCTCAAGATAAACAAATTTAGTATTTTAGTACTGAAATGTAATAGTTACTGCTGAAATAGGGTTAAATTTTCCTTTTATTTTATTAATTATGCTAACGTTAGTAAGAGAATATATATACGTTTTATGCTAAGAAGTTACTTGGAGAAAGTAGTATAGATTATATTGTGTATTTTTATGGGTGAGTTGTAAATTGTTTAAACAATTTTAAAATGAATGTTGTATATTTTAATGTAAAATTTTATTTAAAGTTATTTCACACTTAAAATCGTATTATTTATGTATAATTTTACTTAAAAGTTAATTTTAATTTTAATAAAAGTGATGGGTGTCATACAATTTTTATTTAATGAAATTGATAAAATTGTAGTGATGAAACGAGACTCTTACTTGAAGTTTTTTTTACCAAAAGTTGTGTATTCATATTGTACTGGATGAACTCGGACGAATAAGTCAAATAACATTATTGATCGGTCGGACTCTGGACGACCGAAGATCGAGTCAAATAAACATAATAAATACGCAATAAAGGAGCAGTTACAAACAACTTTGAATGAGTCAAATACACGCTCTGAAATATGCGAAAAATATCTCAATGCAATGATAGATAGAAACTGATCAAACTGAAAGATAAACCTCCACAATATCAGGGAGCCACTATACATGTTCTTATTAACTGACTATCCAGTCCACCAGTGCCCATGAGTCAACACTATAAATAGAACGTTGGTAGAAAGAATAAGGTACGTTTTTTCCATATCCCACCAGGACTCACCAAAACCATAACACTGACTTGAGCGTCGGAGTGCAATCGCAGTATCCCCGACCGATAGAATGTCTACAAAGAAAGAAGAAAACTTGAAAAGACTTGAAGGCAACCGACACGTCAACAAATTGGGTACCGAACAAATTGGATACCCAACAACCGACACGTCTGGACCCTACTCCGTACACCTATCATATAACTTACAATATAAAATCTAGATGTATTGCCTACCCATATTTGTAAACAATTTTCTTTTTATCTAAAATCATAATTTGTAGAAAACAAATTATTAGGACGGTCCTTTAGCTAAATCTTATACTAGCTGGCTTTTATGTACTCCATGATGGATCCTATTAAAACGAGCATTTTGGAAGAAAAAAATACCAAAAAGAAGAAATAGCCAAGAAAGAGTTATTTTTCTTGTTCGGTCCCCAATTGGACCACATTTTTTATTCAAAACAAAACTAACCCATGCTTCATTACGTAATCAGCTTGTTATTTATTTCACTTTTGTCTTCGTACTTTATTTTACAATAATTCTTATATTTACATTTTTTATTTATTTTTTGTTGAGTTTGCATAATTAAATTGTCTTTAGAAAAAATCTTTATATTAATTTATGTTGTCCTAAATCAATTAAATTAGTTCGAAAATCGAACAATTATGATTTAGCCAATATTTGTAATCTTAAATCAATTAATTCATTATGTTTCAGAAAATTTAAAAAAAAATAAAAAATTAATGTCATTTCCATTATTTACATGGGGTTTTTTTAGAAAGGCTTTGGTTGAATTTTACCCTCTCTCTTCTTCATATTTTGTATTGTCTAAGTGCAATTTTTAATAGTGTGTGTTTTCGCCGGTTGACCAGGGTCGTCTTTGTGCGTGGCTTGTCCTCGCGAGGTAGGACACCTTCGTTCTGCTCCGTCTGTGAGTACTTGAAAAGAAGTGGACAAAGGGGTGCCCTCGCGACCGTTTGCACTCCGACGATCAAATCAGCTAGCGAGAAACATCAAAGCGATACACCTCCGTATCGGAGCACCGTGAATGAATGCTCTGAAGGTGGTCTAATAACTAAATACTGAATGTTGCCCTAATTGCATGTGCGTACAGTGGGTGCGCGAGCAAGACGACTAATATGAATTAGGTCAAAACTCGGATCCCTGTCTCAAACGTCTAAAGTCCCTTTTAAACGCCTCCAGCATTTAAAGTGTCTTAAAGCGCATTTAGAGCGTATAAAAACGTTCAACGCGTTTAAAATGTTTAAAGCATTTAAAGTGCTTTAAAGCGTTCGAAACGTAAACTAAATTAATGCGTACCTTAGCAAACTTTCAGGGAAACTGATATACCTTGATGTTTCAATGCTTTCTGCCATGTGTTCTTCTGACTTGATCGCTACTCTTCGTGGAGGGCCTTACAGCATCGTAACCCAATGTAGGGATAATCCATCGTGTAAGTCCTCCTCCTTGGAGTGCATTTGCGCAAGGGGTGACTTTCTGGGTGCCAACTCATGCGCCCCAACCTCTAGTCACTCGCCCTGGGAGTGTATCTACCTTTCTCTCGTACCATGCACGTGGTTCTCCCCTGGGCGTGACCCTCTCATGGGTTGTATCTGTCCCAGGGGTCTCCCAGCGGTGGCATGGGTACTTCACGAGTCAGGTTACCCCCTACTGGTACTAGAACTATGACCTTGAAGCCACCTTTCTCTTCTCTTTATTACTGTTCTGAGGTACTGAGGCCTCTCGCGGTGTCGCCCCCTCCACGGTCTCTCCTACCCATGGACCCCCACCATACGTTGACTTTGGTCAATGTCCAGGGACGGGACGGTACAATGTGTATGAATTATCTAATGGATATCGTTTATCTTTTCTAGCATTAGTGTTTATTTATGATTGTTGTTAGATAATTGTTTAATAAGTTAATTATAATTTTATTTTATTATGTACTTATTTATAATTATGGCTAATTATATATATATATATATATATATATATATATATGTGTATGTATGAATACAAATGACAAAACTTCTCATTCGTTAATATGTGTGCTCAACACTGCATTCATTTTAGTATAATTTTGTGAAAAACGTTATAGAGATATATATTTCTTTCTGTTACTTCTTTTGTTTTTATGTTTTGTATTTTTATAAGCTTTTTGATATTTGATTCTCACGAATCTTTTTATCAAAGTTTTAATAAATTAACTTATTCATAAATTGATTTAACTTTTGAAAATAAACATTTCACTTTGTTCTCTGATTTTTCTGTAGTAAAAATGTTTATGAAGAATTTATGTAACTTTTTTAATAACATTTAAAAAAATAAAAAATAAAACGCAGATATTTCATAAATATCACTCTTAAATTAATGGTTGTATTAAAATATTTTTTATATTTTTTCTTTTATATATGTATTTTTCTCATAATCAAATAGGTTATATGTGAATTTTTTTCTCATAGTCAAATTAATAGTATATCTAAACAAACTTATTAGAAGTAGATTTACATGCAAGTTGCTCTTCTTCGAAGTTATCAGACCTAATAAGATTATTTGTAATATATTAAAAAATGTTAATATAAAATATAACTATTAAAACTACAAGGTTAAAAATAATATATATATATATTAACATTATTAGTTGCTATAGTGACTAAATTAGATACGATTTTAGAGACTAAAAAATTTAGAAATCATTTAACAATAATAGAAACTAATTTAGAAACCAATTTTTTTTTTAGGTTTATAAAATGGTCTCTAATTTAGTTACTATAGTAACTAATTATTTTTTGTCTCTAAAATTGGTTTCCATTTCATGTTTTTCTTGTAGTGATGTACATAGAAAACTTTACAATTATTAGGTGTATAATAATAAAGACAAAATAAAGAAAATTAACATGTATAAGAAAGATAAATATGTCATTATCTTTATAATAAACTAGAGGAGTCTGTGTATTTGCATTTTCTTCTTTTATTCAAAATAACAAAATACAAGTAATTCATATGAAATGACAAAATACTTCATTGTACTAATAAAATGAGATATATTAAACTAGAGTATAATAAAAAAAAAATTGAATACACCAAAAAACGATTATAATTGAGAATCCCCTTTTATATATAGGTATAAATATTAAAATATTTTGTTTAATGTTAATACTTAAGTTCCTTTAGTAAAAAGTACTATAATATTTAAACATTATGTTTATTTAAACTATTTTTATTTTGATATGCATTTTTTATAATAGGTAAATCTTGCTTCGGGTGCATGAATCAAATAGAAGAAGTTAAGTTGTGTTGGAGTTCTTCCGATCATAAAAGATTTAGCATAAAAGATTTAGTGAAGAAGTAGTATATCATGATAAAAAAACTACGATTGTTGTGTGATTAGTAACTGTGCAAGTGCAGTTTGAGGCGGCGACGCTCGCGGCTAGGTTGCATCGCAGAAGCATGTTAAGCCTGCCTAAAGGAAAACTTTTGCTCAGGCTTTGGAAACTACATGTGACATTCCTTTGTCTGAGTTACCTACTCCTTGTATTAAGGGAGACAACACCCATCTACATGGTCGGTTATTCTTTCTAAGGGCGATAAACCTCTTACACACTTGGATTTAACTAAAAAGTTGCAGCCGGTGTGAAAGGATCTTGGACCGTGGAAAGCAATCCCTCTCGGAAATGGTTTTTATGAGTTTGAGTCCGCTTCTTTAGAAGACATGCGATGGGCCCTCATAATGAGTTCCTTGAAGTTATCTCTGGGTTTCTTGAGATTGTTTCCCTGGACAAAAGACTTTGTTCCAGCTACTATGAAGAGTACCAAAACTCAGGCCTGGATTTGTATCCATAAATTGCCTTTGGAGTATTAAAGACTAAGGGTTATTTTTTCATCATTAGAGGTCTTGGTACTCCTTTTTCTTTGGATGAGAGTACCATGAGAAAGAATAGGGGTATGTTTGCTAGAATCATGGTGGATATTGATATGTTGTCCCCTCTTCCCGATCACATCAGGGTTGAACGTCTAGACTATACTTTTGTAGCTGGTGTGGAATATGAATGACTCCCTCCTTTTTGCTTTAACTGTAAGATGATAGGGCATGAGTTTGCTTAGTGTCGGGTGATTCATGATCAGGGTCATGTCTTGGGCCTCAACATAAACCTTCTCAGAAGATAATTTCTGATGAACGGAATCTGGGGAGGATCGCGACTCCTAAACAACGTAAAGAGTATCGAAAGAAAGATCCGCAGTTGAAGCTCGTGGTAGACCGCACGAACATTGAAGTTCCTGGCGGGGCTAATAAGGGTCCCCCTTGGGCCACCTTGCTTCTGATAAACCAAGTGAAGGGGAAGATGATTTTGCTGATATGCCTCCTCTTGAGGATGCCTCAGATCATGAATCCATATAGGGGTTGTCCCCTCATACTTCAGATTTTCCAGAACAGGGGATGCTACCTGCTATTATGCAAGTGAAGGGCTCAGAGTCTCATGCACCTATTGAGGATCATCATGTGGAGGTCTGGGCTCCTGTGGCGGTACCATCTCTGTTGCGTCCCACCTCTCCTCGGAGGGTTAAATCACCTGCAGGTTCTACAACACCAATCAATACTCCAATTGATGGTCATCACGTGGAGATCTCTGCAATTGTGACTGTACCATCCCCATCGTTGGTCCTACAAAATCATTTTTCATCTCTTGAGATTTGAAATCTATAGATGTGGGAGGTGATCCTTATATTGTTACAACTTCTATTGATGATCATCATTTGGAGATTTTTGCTTTTGTGGTTGTACCGTTGTGTCCTACCTTTCCTCGGAGGGCTAAATCACCTACAGGTTCTAACATACCATATAAAAATTTAATTGATGGTCATCATGCGGAGGTCTCTATTATTGCAATTTTACCATGTTTGTCGCCTCATATCTTCCCTCGGAAGGCTAAACCTCTTGGGGATGTTAAAGCCCTATATATAGCATTATGCAACAAAGTGTGTCTGGATGAATGGGATTCTTGTACTTATCAGGTTCTTGTTAAAAATTCTTCTGATCATTCCCCTATACTTGCTAGTAATTCTCTGAGGAAGGTTACCAATTTTCGTTTCTTTTCTATGTGGCTTCAGGACAAATCATGTCTGAAGCTTATTCATGATTCTTGGGATAATAAGGTTGTTAGGTGTCCTATGTTTATTTTGCAACATAAGTTAAAAAGGTTGAAAATTGAGCTTCGTGACTAGAATAAAAATTGTTTTGATAATGTTCACAATGCAGTTATTCTTAAGTAGGGTCTCCTCCTTGGTATTCAACAAACCTTATAGACTGCTAGTATATCTGATATTGATGGGCTTCTCTGTCAAGAAAGGATCGCTAAGGAGGAGCTTGATCAGGCTCTTCACTGTCAATATTTTTTTTTTTGGAAAGAAAGGGCTAAGATGCTTTGGTTTAAATATGGGGATAGAAATACTGCTTTTTTCCATCCCGTGGTCAAGAGAAGAAATAATTCTATGGGATTCATCGTCTACGGATTAATAATGTGGTTATTGAGGATCCCAAACTGATAGAGGAACATATTTTGGACTTTTATAAAACTCTTTATGTTGAGTCTATTTCTCATGTGCAGGATACAGGCAATATGAAAGATTTTATTGATACTTATATTCCTAAGTTCGTTTCCTCTAAGGAGAATATGATGTTGATTAAATGTCCTGATTTTTTGAAAATCAAGAATTTATTTTTAACCTTAATGGTAATAGTGCTTCTAATCCTGATGGTTTTGGTGGTGTTTTCTATCATTCTTATTGGGAAATTATTGGGACAAATGTTTGTAATGTTGTCCAATAGTTTTTAAACAAAATTGAGTTCTCCCTGCATGAACAGTAATGTGATATCTCTTATTCCTAAGATTCAAGGTGTTGAATACATTAAAGATTAGTGGCCAATTGTTGTTGCTAATTTTAAATTTAAGATTATTTCCAAAATTTTGGTCAATTGGCTTGCTCTTGTGGCTGCCAGAATTATTTCTCCTAATCAATATGGGTTTGTGCAGGGCATACAGATTCATGATTGTATTGGTATTGCTTATGAAGCTATTAACTTGCTTTCTAAAAAAGTTCACGGAGGTAATGCGGCTTACAAAGTTGATATTCACAAAGCCTTTGACACTCTGAGTTGGAAATTTTTACTATTAGTTTTGTCATGCTTTGGTTGTCACGCCTCGTTTGTCAGTTGGATTAGTATTATTCTCCGTTCAGCTATGCTTTCTATCAGAATAAATGGCAGTTTGATGGATTTTTTTTCCTTGTAGTAGAGGTGTTAGACAAGGTGATCCTTTATCTCCTCTACTTTTTTGTCTTGCAAAGGAAGTTCTTAGTAAAGGTCTCTCAAAGCTTGTGAATGATAAGAAGATACTACATATGGCTAGTCCGCAAGGTTTTCTCACCCTCTGACATATTTTATATGTGGATGACATTTTTGTTTTCTGTAGGACAGATAATAAGTCTCTTAGAAATTTGAGTATTTTCTTAAAACATATGGTGATTTCTCGGGTCAATATGTTAATAATTCTAAGATTAGTTTTTTCACCATGGATAATTCTACAAGATTTGTCACCAAAATTCATTGTATTCTTTCTTGTAGTCATGGTTGTTTTCCTTTCACTTATTTAGGATTTATTAGTGCTCCAAAGGGTCATTTTCTTCAACCTTTGGTTGATAAAGTCAAATTGAAGCTTGCTTCTTGGAAAGGTAAATCTATTAGCATGATGGGTTGGGTTCAGTTGGTCAATACGGTGCGGGTCTTCTAGCTTATAATTTTAATTTGTATAAATGGCCTATTTTTCTTCTTAAGCAAGTTGAGCGAAATTTTATCTGGACTGGTAATATTCTGAAAAAAGGTATAACTATTGTTAATTGGGCTACGATTTGTTCTTCCCTTGAGAATAGAGGTTTGAAGATTATTAACCTTCACCGTGAAAATAATGCATATCTTCTTAAGCTTGCTTGGAACTTTGCTTATAGCAACAAGCCTTGGTCTTCCCTCTTGAAAACTAGGGTTCTTAAATCAAAATACGATTTTCGAATGATTTATAGATTCTCTTCTCTTTAACCTGGAATTAAGCAGTTTTATTCTGCTATACTTTATTATACTTCTTGGATTGTCGGTACAAGTTCTTTTATTAATTTCTGGAATAATAAATGGTGTGGTACTACTTCTTTAGCCAATATTATAGGATTATTTGATGGTCCTAGCATTCTGGATACCGTCTCTCAGTTTTGGATAGGTGGTGATTGGAATATTCCATTGTCTTTACAGCTGATGCCTCATCTTTTTATTCATATCATGGTTAGGGCGAAACAGGATATTCCTTATTGGATTCTAGATGAGTCTGGTCGTTTCACTCTTAAATCGGCTAAGACTTTTTTCTTGGATCCAGGAGTTCCCTATGGTTGGGGTAAATTTATTTGGTCTTCATATCTTTCGCGTTCCAAAACTCTTGTCCTTTGGAAAGTTTTTCATGGGCGACTTCCTACAAATCAGCATAATCAAAATAAAGGTATGCATATTTGTTCTATGTGTATGCTTTGTGAAAAGCACGAGGAATCTATTCAATTTATTTTTTGAATGCTCTAATGCTTTGCATATTTGAAGTTGGGTTCGACAGATTTTTCCTACTTCTCATTTCTCTAATAAGGATGATCTTCTCTCTTTTATTAAAAGTGATGGTAGTCTTTTGGTTAAATTGATTAAGCTTGTTGTGATAACTTTTTCTATTTGGATGATATGGCGTATGAGGAATTATGCTCGTGTTCAGGATAAGATTGACGTTTATAGAGCTATTTCGGTTATTAAAGATTTAACTCGTCTAGTGGGAAATTCGTCTAAAACTTCAATGAAGAATGATATGTTGGATTTCAACGTGATCAAGTTTTTGGGTATTAATACTTGTACTGGTAAAGTTCTTCGTCCTCTTCTTGTTAGATGAAAGTTTCCTTCACCAGGCTGAGTTAAAATTAACACTGATGGGGCTGCTAGGGGATATCCTGGTCTTGCTACTTGTGGAGGTATTTTCTGTGTGAGTATGTGGAAATTTATTGGAGTTTTCTCTGTGTTTCTTGAAGTTCAGTCTGCTATGGTTGCTGAGTTTTATGGGGTTCTACATGCTATGGAGGAAGCTCAAAAGATGGAGCTTACTAATGTCTGGTTAGAATGTGATTCTGCTTTGGTTTGTGTTGCGTTTACTGTTAGGACCAATGTTCCTTGGATGCTTCGTAATCGCTGTAATACTTGTCTTAATTACTATGGGAAAATCAAATTTAGGGTTACTCATATTTTTCGTGAAGGAAATGTGTGTGTTGCTAATAAGTTGACTAATTTAGGATTTATTCATAAAGAATATTTTCATTGGTATAATAGGCTACCATCTAGTCTGTTCTTAGAATTCTTTATGAATAGATATAGTCTACCTATGTATCATTTTTGTTAACATATGGGTTTTGGTTTAGTCCCCCCATATTTTTGTATTTTCTTTCTTTTTTATTTTTTTTAATAATATTTTTTTTCATATGATGACAAATGATTGTTGTTACTTGAGGTGTCAACATAACTGAGATGTCAAGTTGCATAATAATGCCTAACATAAAAGTTTTTATTTAAAAAAAACATTTATATGTGCCTGTACTAGCAAATTGAATATACAAAATTAAAATTAAAAAAAAAGTTAGGATGGCAACCGTCCAAGACAATGTGTTTTCGGATAATTCGAATTTGGTATTTGAAAATAAATGAGAAAATGATAATAATAGAGACTAAAAATGAATGAAAGATAGTGATTATAAAAGGAATAAATAATTGAAAATTATAAAATTAAAATAAAACTCAATATATTTGATTGATTGATACGAATTAATCATTATAAAAATCAATGATAATAATAATAGAGGATTTTGAAAACAAAAGGAGTGACGAAATTTAGTAATGTTTGATAGAGACAATAATACCAAAAAGTTCAACGACAATATTATTACACTAGTTTTGTTGGTTATTAATTCATATTTTATTATTATTAATTCATATTTTATCACCCTTAAACTATTTTACTGTTATATTGCATTAATGGTCAATTTACAGGCCTGTTAGTATTCCTAGTTTATAGCTTCCAGTAATTGTAATTATTATATATATGATTGAGTGAATCAAAATTAATAAGATCAGTTTTGCAATT